>ERZ1023666.8-NODE-8-length-129202-cov-25.287734_pt1 | contig 129202 bp, 119 predicted proteins | sample MGYA00380341_ERZ1023666 | MGnify/ENA primary metagenome ERZ1023666 (study PRJEB33179, sample SAMN07448983) | human gut metagenome | biome: Human-gut; feature: Human associated habitat; material: Faeces | host: Homo sapiens | place: India: Bhopal | collected...
TTGTTGCTCAGGAACTTATAAATAAAGTTAAATCAAAGTGTTGCGGAATTAAGGAATAAGTGAAAAGTTCCAAATTAGAGAGTTATAAAAATAGAAGAAAACTGAAGAGTTATAAAACAACAGAAAACTGAAGAGTTATAAAAAGCTTTTAAAGAGTTATAGAAAACAAGGCGAAACGATTGGTTTTAAAGATAGAAAATTAAAGAGTTAAAACAAAAACATCCCTCTTTTCCAAGCGTGGAAAAGAGGGATGTTTGCGAAACATAAATCACGATTATTATGCAAAGTTAGCTCCAATCTTCATACCAGATACAAAATCGAGCAAATCAGCTGGGTGGCAAATACATAGATGACAAAGAGAGGTGCTGCGCTCTCGATACCCGACGTGAGCATTCGAAAGACTCCCTCTACCCCCTTCACCCTGCCGCTGATCAAAGCGAAGCTGCAACAAGCGAACGTGACGGAAAAGGCACAATAGGGAATGATGCTCTGCGAGAAACTACTCGGCAACAAGCCACCCATCACATTGAGCAAGATGGCATGAGGCAACATCGTGAGCGCCAACATGACCAGCACCGCCAATGTCAACTCAAACATCGTCACTCCCATCGCAAATCGTTGTCGATACTCTCGCCTATCATACTCCCAGATATGGCTCTGCCGATAAGCACCCCATGCGATGCTACACACCAAGAGCCACACCAAGACGGGCGAAGCCAAATTGGTCTGAAACTTACCAAAAAACCATCTTACTCCCTCCGCACTCAGAAAAGAGCGGGTGAAATCCTCAGGCCACGCAGCCGTGAGGAGCCACGCCGTCAGCATGATTCCGATCTGGGCTAGACCCAATGCCAAGGCTACATAGGCAAGAACTTTCTGTCGATTTGCCATGATATTACTCATCATCTATCATTTTGTATTTATTCCTCATCAGGCTCCAAGTTGTCGATGTCAAGGATGCGAAGTTCACAAGCACGCACCACCAGTCGAGTGGCATTTATACCCATGCCATTGTTGCCATCAGGGAAAAGTTTCTGCACGAGTTCGTTCTGTCGTTTCTCCAAACTCTTCACACCGAAAGGCATGCCACGAAGGTTGGTAATCTGCTCCTTGGTGTAACCGAGCGCCAAGTGACGGAGGAATCGCTCGTCGTACTCGTCTATCTCATAGTTGACCAATGCTTCCTGGCGCATCAACTGACTATTGACGCTACGCTTGAATCGTTCCACTATTTTCTGGAGAATTGGCTGATTGAACACCATCTTCTTGCCACTGAGACAAGAAGCCACATCGCCACGAGTCAAGAGCTCGCCGCTCTTGAGGATGATACCATCACAACCAGCATCAAGCACATCGACCCAGAGTTTCTCATTGAGAATCTCACCGGTGAAGATGAGTACCTTCACATCAGGATATTGCTCCTTGGTATATCGGCAAATCTCCACACCCACAGTAGTAGAGCCGCCCAGTCCGAGGTCTAGCAAAACGAGATCAGGCAATTGCTGCTTGATGAGTTTCCAGTAAGCCACCTCGTTCTCAGCAGTACCGATAATCTCAGCCTCCGGAATATCGTTTTTGAAAATACCCTCCGTACCCTTCAGTTCCAATGGTACGTCTTCTACGATGATTACTTTAAAGTTGTCCATATTACTAGTGATTATTATTTTCTTTGTTTCAAATTTCTAAAACACAAACATATTACTTCAGCATATTCTTTGGCAAGACTATGCGGATGATGACCATTCCATCTTCGGAAAGTTCTGCCTGAATGCCGGAGCCACGTCGATTAGTCACCTCCCCTATCTCTCTCACGATCTGTCGGCAGAGCAAGAAGTCGAGGTTGCGAGTGAGCGGTGTGAAGAGCAGACGGCACTCCTCGGCGGTGAATTTCGTATCCGCCAATCGGATGATATAATGAGAATAGACGGAATCACGACTGCCCTTTATTTGATGATTGGCAAACGTCATCTGCCCATCCTGAGCGGTCACCGCCGCCGAAGCAAGCCCATCCGATACAGGCACCGCTGGAGCAGGCCCATCCGACAAATGCTCCTCTTCCCATACAAATTTCTTCTCACCTGTCGCTTTTCTCAACAAGGAGAGCAGATGAGGCAACATCTCCCTGTCATATCGGATATATTCCTCCACGATCTCCATCGCCTGGGCACTGAGCATCGTGTAAAGTTCCTTGTAGTAACCTACCAGTTCCTGGAGCGACAAGACATCGTCGGCATCGGTTGCTATCAACTGGCGAATGCGAGATGGATAATACATCGTCTCATGCTTGAGCGTTGAAAGACAGTTGTCAAGCACCAAGTTGGAAACATGCAACTTGTCATTCTCGTACTTCACACGATGTATCTCATCTTCCAACATCTGCTTGTCGGCAAGCTTTCCAGCCGATACCTCCTGCGCCCTTTGCAGTTCTGCCTCGATTTCCTCAACCACTCCGTCGAGTCGCTCCCATACATGGGATGTCACCGATTTCTTCGCCCACATCTCCTTGATTCTCTTCATCTTCTCCGAGACATCCAAGTCGCTGAGCAAAAGTTGATTGATGGCATTGATGCGCTCCACGGCATAGCGATAACGTACCACATGGCGATAATAGAGCAGATAGTAAGCTATCGGCAACTGCAAGAGCAAGAGTGAAAGCAAGATGATGGCCACCATCTTCGAGTTCTCAGAAGTCTGCATCGTACGCACATAATCAGGCAACGTGCTATCGGCACTTCGCTCTCGGAAGAGTTGGGTATAAACCTTGTTGTTGCTGTTGTAGAGTTGCCACTTATGGAGTGCGAGCGCAGCCACGGCGCTCTCATTGCGCAAGTCGAGTATCACATTGTAATTGGTCTTCACGCTATCCTCAAACCATTTGATTTCCGCCGCATCAGCCACATTTGGATTGCGCACCATCAAGCATTTGCTACCAGGGTGAAGGCTAAGATAATGGCGATTGAGATAGTAGATGGAGGAATCGGCGAAAGCCAAGGTTCGTGCATAGGAACCGGCGATATTGCTGAAGTAAGCACTATCGGCGAAGTCATCGGCACGCTGCAAGTCGGCAGAAGAGAGGTTGACATTTGGCTGATGACTGTGCTGCAAGGATGAGGCTTTTTGGGATGATGCACCCAGGGTTGCCCCCATGAAGAAAACCATCGCTGCCAGCACTCGGCTCACGCCCTTAGGCAATCGGAAACGGAACACGCTCCCCTTGCCCACCTCGCTCTCACAAGTGATTTGGCAGACAGAGAAGATACTGCTCACCTTCTTGTATTTCTCGATGATTCCCTTGCAGTTGAGCAAACCGAAGCCATGTCCACCCGTATAGGTTCGATCGAAGACATGGGCGAGTTGCTCCTCGTCCATTCCCTTACCTGTGTCGGCGATGCTCACCTCCACACAATTCTCCAGCACCTCAGCACTCACCATCACCTTGCCACCTTCTGGCGTAAACTTTCGAGCGTTGTCGGCGATGGTATTAATCATGAAGAGTGTGAGCGTACGGTCGGCCTTCACCTGGGCGGTGGTAGGCTGTACATCCAGTTGGATGCCCTTCATCAGAAATCCCATCTTACCCTTCTGCACGATGTCGAAGAGGGGCTGAAGAGGGAAGCTGACGATGCGAAGGCTCAATGCTCCTTGTCGCATCTGAATCCACTCGGTCAGTATCTGATTGTATTGATTGATCTTGTCGGTCAGTTCGGCGATATACTGGTAGCGTTCTTGTTTCACCTCGTCAGAGTCCTTGCCCTCTACGAGTCTATCCACCTCGTGTATCATTCGGTCGATGAATGGCGTAATACTATTGACGAGCGATACCTTGGCACGCTGCTCCAAGTTGCGTCGCTTATTGTCGGAGAGGTGCAGACGAGCCATCTGCAACTCTTCATCTAGTTCTTCATATTCATCGTTTATTTCATTGACATGTTGCTCGTTACGTTGTTTCCATTCTTTCAAAGGTTCAAGCAGATTCGTCACAGGGTTCGCCTGGATTTTCCTACGTCTCATTCGGTCGAAGATATAGAGCAAGAAGACCACCAAGACGATCATGGCAATGACGGCGACGATCATGGCATTGAGTTGCAAAGCATTCTCATCGAGCAAGGCGGCACGTGCCTCCAATTGGCGGTCTTGTCTCGTCTGCTCCTGCAGGTCGAGATAGATGTTACGATTGTAGTCGCTCTTCTGCTTGTCATTGAGAGCAGAATAAACCATGCAAAGGCGCTCATGGATGGAAGCCACTAGGTCGGGAGCCTTCTCCACCTCCTTGTTGGTTTCCAATGCCTTAATAAGACAATTGCCCGCCATATTATAATCCTTGATGGCAAAATAGCATTCCGCTAACGTACGATAAGCACCTGCTATCTGATAGACATCACCATAAGAAAGGAAAATATTGAGCGCACGTTGCGCCAAGTTACCAGCCAAGAGCGAATCCGGCATCTGCTCAGAGTTGAGATACTGGATAGCTGGCAAATTGTTCTTGATGAGGAAATCACGGATGGCAGGTCGTTGCAGATGCTCGCTGATAGCTTGCAGCGCATTGGCTTGCCAATAAGGGTAGCCCGAACCCGTGGAAGCCAACATATAGCACTGCACGAGATAGTCGAACTCGGTTTGCGCTATCTGCTGGGCGGTTCCCTTGGTGATGGCACCACCCGAACCAAAATTGTATAAGTAGTTGAGATATTGCGCCGTATCATTCTCCAGGGCATCGGCATCAATATCATTGAGAGCTTTCATCATAGGTTCGTCCAATCCTACATAATAAAAATAGGTAGCATCGACGATGTCGAACTCGCTCTGTGCATAGATGGCACGGCGGCGTTCACGAGCAGGCAAATTAGCCGCCTCCTCGTTCAATCGGCGCAAGCGAGCCATGGCACGCTCACGATAGGTATAAAAATCCTTGTTGTGAGATTCTCGTTGACAGATACGCATGTGTTGCACATCGGCAATGAGAAGCTCCAGTTGGTTGTTGCTTTTCTCCTCTACCAGGTCGAGCCACTTCTGCGCCGCCTGATAGTTCATCTTAGCCATCTCCACGAAGGCTAGGTTATTGTAAGCCTCGGCGTATCCTATCCCATAATCATCCGATAGGCGTAAAGCTTTCTCAGCATATACTTTGGCTGAGTCGAGGTTTCTATAGTGATAAGCATAAGAAAGGTTGTTCAACCTATCCACCTCCTCCTTGTGCGAGGGGCGACAAGCCGAAAAGAACAGCAGCGCTATCATCAAAGAGGTGATAGCGCTGCCGAAATGATTGATATTTAATGTACTTTTCTTCATTAAGCGCGAGCCTTGGCAATATAGCCGAGAGCTTTCTGGCACTTAGCGGTGATGGCAGCCCAGTCACCAGCAGCTACTACATCCTTAGGGAAGAGCTTAGAACCCATACCTACACAGAGAACACCAGCCTTGATCCACGGAGTCAAGTTCTCCTCTGTTGGCTCTACCGCACCTGTTACCATGATGTTGCTCCAACGGAGAGGTGCCATTACGTTCTTCACGAATGAAGGACCACCTACGTTACCTGCAGGGAATACCTTTGTGACATCACAACCAGCAGCCTGGGCATTGTTGATCTCTGTTACTGAACCACAACCTGGAGAATAAGGAACCAAGCGACGGTTACATACAGGAGCAATCTCTGGGTTGAAGTTAGGACCTACGATGAAGTTGGCACCCAACTGGAGGTACAAAGCAGCAGTACCAGCGTCGATGACTGTACCTGCACCGAGGATCATCTCTGGGCACTCCTTGTCAGCCCACTTTACAAGCTCACCGAAGATCTCATGAGCGAAGTCGCCACGGTTAGTAAACTCGAATACACGTACGCCGCCCTCATAGCAAGCCTTGATGACGTTCTTGCAAATCTCAACGTCCTTATTGAAGAATACAGGCACCATACCAGTCTCTTTCATGGCTGCCATGACCTGCATTTTGCTAAATTTTGCCATTTTATTATCTATTTTATATGTTATTATCTCTGTACACGACCATTTGCGTTACCACCAGCAAGGCTCTCTACCTCGTCAGCAGATACCAAGTTGAAGTCGCCTGGGATAGTGTGTTTCAAGGCAGAAGCAGCTACAGCGAACTCCAATGCCTCAGCCTGATTAGGCTTGGTCAAAAGACCGTGGATCAAACCACCAGAGAAAGAGTCACCACCACCTACGCGGTCGATGATTGGGTTGATGTCGTAGTGCTTGCTCTGATAGAACTCCTTGCCATCATAGATGAGAGCCTTCCATCCATTGTGTGTAGCAGAAAGAGACTCACGGAGAGTAGAAACGACATACTTGAAGCCAAACTCCTTCATCATGCCCTGGAAGATTCCATAATATCCCTCAGCGTCGGTCTTACCTCCCTCTACGTCAGCGTCTGGCTTGAAGCCCAAGCAGAGTTGAGCATCCTCCTCGTTACCGATGCAAACGTCAACATACTGCATCAAAGGACGCATCACTGAGATAGCCTTCTCTGATGTCCAAAGCTTCTTGCGGAAGTTGAGGTCAACAGATACGGTGACACCATGACGCTTAGCAGCCTCGCAAGCCAACTTGGTCAACTCGGCAGCCTTGTCGCTGATGGCAGGAGTGATACCGCTCCAGTGGAACCACTGAGCACCCTCCATGATAGCGTCGAAGTCGAAGTCTGAAGGATCAGCCTCAGCGATAGAGCTGTGAGCACGGTCATAGATAACCTTGGATGGACGCATAGAAGCACCTGTCTCTGCATAATAAAGACCTACACGGTCACCGCCACGAGCGATGAAGTCGGTGTTGACACCATAACGACGAAGGGCGTTGACAGCAATCTGACCGATCTCGTGCTTAGGCAACTTAGATACGAAATATGCCTCGTGACCATAGTTAGCCACACTAACAGCTACGTTAGCCTCACCACCACCAGGGATGATGCGGAATGAGTCACTCTGAATGAAGCGATCGTTGCCTTCTGGAGACAAGCGAAGCATAATCTCACCTAATGTTACAATTTTTGCCATGTTTTGAATTGTTTTAAATTTGTTTCTTTATAGTTGTTCTTTCAATTGGATTTCCAATTATCGGGGCAAAAATAATCATAATTTCTCGAATAACGAAAGAAAATCTCACTTTTTTTTGTTTTTCGTGCAAAAAAGTGGCTGTGCATTCGCACAATTCAAATAATTGTTGTATATTTGCGCCGTATTTAACACTTTGTGGTCGCACACAAGCAATCAACAATCAATAGAATTGTGGACTTGCACAGTCGCCGACAAAACTGCCAAAGCCTAATCCATGCAGACAGAGGCAGAATGTATTATATATATAATAAGGTGTAAGCGACAGACGACATCCACAGCAAACTCTAAAAACTATGGCCGAAAAAATTAGAATCAAAGACATCGCAGAAAGGGCTGGCGTTTCCGTAGGAACCGTCGATAGGGTCTTGCACGACCGCCCCAACGTCTCCAAGCCTGCACGAGAGAAAGTGGAACAGGCTTTGAAGGAAATGAATTACCAGCCCAACATGTATGCCAGCGCCCTGGCGTACAACAAGTCATATACCTTCTATCTCCTGATACCGAAGCACGAGTCGGAAGCTTACTGGGAGGAGATAGAGGAAGGAGCACGCAAGTGTGAGGAGACACGCCGCGACTTTCATATCGACGTGGAAATCCTGTTCTATGAGCGCTCCAGCGAGGAGTCATTCCGAGAGCAAGGGCAAGCCGTCATCGATGCACAACCTGAGGGTGTCATCGTCGTGCCTTCATCCTTGGAGGTCACCAGGGAGTTCACCGACCAGCTTCATCAGAAGAGCATCCCATTCATCATGCTCGACTCTTATATGCCCGACCTTCGTCCTCTCTCGTTTTTCGGTCAAGATTCCTTCTGTAGCGGTTTCTTCGCCGCCAAGATGCTCATGATGATAGCCAACAAGGAAACGGAGATTATGTTGATGCGCCAAACCAAGAATGGCATCGTGGTGAGCAAGCAGCAGGACAACCGTGAGGTAGGATTCCGCCACTACATGCACGACCATTTTCCACAGGTCAAGATCAATGTGCTCGACCTACCGCTCAATGGCACCCGAAGTGAGTTCAACAAGATGTTGGAGAAATATTTCGCCCTCCACCCTGCCACTCACCATTGCATCACCCTCACCTCGAAGGCTCACCTGGTGGGTGACTTCCTCTTGAAGAGCAATCGCCGTGACGTGCAGATCATGGGATATGACATGGTGGAGAAAAACGCCAGATGCTTGCGAGAAGGCAGCATCTCCTTCCTCATCGCCCAGCACGCCTATATGCAAGGCTACAACTGCGTGGAGACTCTCTTCCGTGCTCTCGTACTGAAGAAGAAGGTGACACCGGTAAACTACATGCCTATCGAGCTGCTCATGAAGGAGAATGTGGATTTCTATCAGAGAACGCAGATTTAAGTAAAGAATTCATCTCTTTATACAAGAACATTATAAATATAACATATTAAAAAACAACTACGAATGAAACTATCAAGCTTTATCAAGATTAACCCTGCCGACTCGGTAGTGGTTTGTTTGCGCCCCATGAAGAAGGGCGATGTAATCGAGGTGGATGGCAAGAACATCACCCTCTTGCAGGACACTCCTGCTGGCCATAAGGTGCTCATCGACGATGCACCTGAAGGCAAGGACATCATCAAGTACGGCTACCCTATCGGCCATGCCAAGCAAGACTTGAAACAGGGTGAGTGGGTCAACGAGAACAACCTCAAGACCAACCTTGCCGGTACTTTGGAATATACTTACAACCCTGTGGATGAGCAGTTGAACATCCAGCAGGAGAACCGCACCTTCAAGGGCTATGTTCGCAAGAACGGCGAGGTAGGTGTGAGAAACGAAATTTGGGTAGTTCCTACCGTGGGCTGCGTGAATGGCGTGGCTGAGAAGTTGGTGGAATTGCTCAAGAACGAGACTCATTGCGAGGGCATCGACGCCATCCATGCTTGGCATCACAACTTCGGTTGTTCCCAGCTCTCTGGCGACCACGAGAACACTCGCAAGGTGTTGCGTGACATCTGCTTGCATCCAAACGCAGGCGCTGTGCTCGTATTGTCGCTCGGTTGCGAGAACAATCAGCCAGATGCCTTCATGGAGATGCTCGGCGACTATGACAAGGACCGCATCAAGTTGCTCGTCACCCAAAAGGTGGAGGGCGACGAGTTGGAGGAAGGCATGAAGATTCTTCGTGACCTCTATCAGAAGGCCAAGGAAGACAAGCGTGAGGACGTGCCAGTGAGCAAGTTGCGCGTAGGTTTGAAGTGTGGTGGCTCCGACGGATTCAGCGGCATCACCGCCAACCCATTGGTAGGTGAATTCTCCGACTGGCTCGTAGCTCAGGGCGGTACCAGCATCCTGACCGAGGTGCCTGAGATGTTTGGCGCAGAGACCATCCTCATGAACCGTTGCGAGAACAAGGCTTTGTTCGACAAGACCGTTCACCTCATCAACGACTTCAAGGAGTACTTCCTCAGCCATGGCGAGCCTGTGGGCGAGAATCCTTCTCCAGGCAACAAGGCGGGTGGTATCTCTACCCTTGAGGACAAGGCATTGGGTTGCACCCAGAAGTGCGGTCGTGCTCCAGTGAGCGGCGTATTGCAGTATGGCGACCGCTTGGAGACAACAGGCTTGAACCTCCTCTCTGCCCCAGGCAACGACCTCGTGGCAGCTACCGCCTTGGCTTCAGCAGGATGCCAGTTGGTACTCTTCACCACCGGACGTGGCACGCCATTCGGCACCTTCGTACCAACGATGAAGATTTCCACCAACAGCAACTTGGCGAAGAATAAGCCAAACTGGATTGACTTCAATGCCGGTGAGTTGGTAGAGGGCACGGAGATGAAAGACCTCGTGCGCAAGTTCATCGACAAGATCATCGCCGTGGCGAGTGGCGAGGAAGCTCGCAACGAGTACAACGGCTATCGTGAGATCTCCATCTTCAAGAATGGAGTAACATTGTAAGTGAAGAACGAAAAGTGAAGAGTGGCAAATCTCTTCACTTTTAAATACAAAATTATGAGTAATAAGAAAGGATTGTTGGCTTTATCGCCATTGGTTTTATTGATTGCCATGATCGCTCTCTTCACGGGATATTCCGCCGATGAGAGTCATAAGGACACGAGCTTGTCACTCACCGTGGCATTCATGGTGTCGAGTATCTATGCCGTCGCCATTTCGGGCGGCATGCCCATCAAGAAGCGCATCGACACCTATAGCCGTGGAGCTGGAGCCAACAATCTGATGCTTATGCTCTGGATATATGTGCTGGCAGGTGCATTCGCTGCATCGGCGAAGGCGATGGGAGCCGTGGATGCTACCGTCAACCTAGCCCTCAGCCTCTTGCCTGCCAGCATGATATTGCCGGGATTGTTTCTCGCCGCTTGTTTCATATCGCTCTCGATAGGCACCAGCGTGGGAACCATCGTGGCTCTCGTACCTATCGCCGCTGGTCTCGCCCACTCCGTGGATGCCAACCTGGCACTCACCGTTGCCATCATCGTGGGTGGTGCCTACTTCGGCGACAATCTCTCCTTTATTTCCGACACGACGGTCGTGGCTACCCAGACGCAAGGCTGCCAGATGAGTGACAAGTTCAGGGTGAACGCCCTCATCGTGGTGCCCGCTGCCATCCTCATCCTCGCCATCTACGGCGTGATGGGAATGGGAACGAAGGCTCCTACGCACATCGGCGAGGTGGAATATCTCAAGGTACTCCCCTACATCGTGGTGCTCATCACCGCCATCTGCGGCATGAACGTGATGGCAGTGCTCACCCTTGGCACTATTCTATGCGGTGCCATCGGCATCGGATTTCATTATCTCGGAACAGACATGACGGCAGCCAATAGCATGGGCGCAACAGGTTCCTACGACCTCTTCGGTTGGTTCTCTGCCATGGGCAACGGCGTGATTGGCATGGGCGAGCTCATCATCATCGCCATGATGGCAGGTGGTATGCTGGAGATCATCCGAGAAAATGGTGGTATCGACTACATCATCAAGAAGCTCACGTCGCACGTGGGAAGCAAGCGAGGCGCTGAACTCTCCATCGCTGCCCTCGTCTCGATGGTGAACATCTGTACCGCCAACAACACCGTGGCAATTCTCACCGTGGGCAACATCGCCAAAAAGATAGGCGACAAGTTTGGGGTAGATAACCGCAAGGCAGCAAGTATCCTCGACACCTTCTCCTGCACAGTGCAAGGACTGATCCCTTATGGTGTGCAGATGCTTCTGGCGGCAGGTCTCTCCGGACTGAACCCGCTCGACATCATCCCATATCTCTACTATCCAATAGCGATTGGCGTGGCTGCCTTGCTCGCCGTTCTTCTCCGATACCCGAAGAGATACAGTTAGGAGAATCAAGAATTATGCCTAGCGAACGATACTGACATCGAAAATCGAAGTTATACATTATAAATTATTCATTATCATGACGTTGGACTTTTTACAGAGAAACCTTTTCAAGAAGTTGCGTGCCGAGCATTTCGACACAAAGGAGCAACTCGACCCGATGACAACCTTCAAGAAACAGAAGATTGCCCAGATGATGAAAAATCTCAGCGACATCCCTTCGGGAGAGGTCGCCATGCACAGCGGTTTTCTCAACAAACGTCTCATCAAAATACAGCAGGACGAGCCGCACGCCATCGACACCTCCATGGAGACCATTTACCTTTTACGTCTGATCGTCAGCAATGTCAACGCCATGTATTCGGGCGGCATCAGTCTGAGGGGCATCATCCAACTGGGACAATACCTCCGCACACGTGGCGACAAGGTGGACTTCGTGAAGCTCGACACATGGCTCACCAAGCTCCACATCCAGCGCATGGCTCAGTTGGAAGGCAGCGTGCTCATCCAGTTCTTCAACTTCGAGCAAGACGAGATTCCATTTGTCAAGATGGTGGAACGAGGAGCCAGCAAGCTCACCGTACGCTCTCTATATTATAACATCAAGGACATGGAGGACATCAAGTTCCAGGAGTCGCAAGTGGGCTTCGTGCATACCACCGGTGGCACGATGCGAAAGAACCTCCGCCGCAGCATGAGATACTTCGGATATGCGCCGATAGAGACCACTTGCAACTTTCTCAATAGCTTCTTCAAGTCGCTATCTGAGATAGAGGAATAATTTATATGACATGAAATTTAAATATATATAAAAAAAGAGAGCGTCTGGCAGAAATGTCAGACGTTTTTCGTAACTTTGCATTTATGAAGCAAATCATCATCACTATATTGACACTATTTACCACGCTCGGCATCCACGCACAGGTACAATGCGAGGACACTTGCCAGCACGTGCATGGCATCGACCTCAGCCACTACCAGGGCAACGTGTTCTGGGAGACCGTGGGCGACAACTCCAAGATGGCATACGTCTATCTGAAGGCTACCGAGGGCGGCAACAACGTGGATAGCAAATACAAACAGAACATCGACCTGGCGCATCGATACGGACTCAAGGTGGGCTCCTACCACTTCTATCGTGCCCGCATCCCCCAAAAGACACAACTCGCCAACTTTATGGCGCAATGCCGGCCAGGCGACCAAGATCTCTTGCCCATGATCGACGTGGAGACCAAGAGCGGAATGGGCACAGAGGAGTTCTGCGACTCCCTCTTCAAGTTCCTACACCTCGTGGAGAAAGCATACAAGCAGAAGCCACTAATCTATACTGGCGCCAACTTCTACGACAACTACCTGCTGGGCAAGCTCGACAGCTACAAGCTCATGATAGCGCAATACACCAAGCGTGAGCCCGTGCTCCGAGACGGCAGGGACTTCGAGATGTGGCAATACACCGGAAAGGGAAGGCTCAACGGCGTGAACGGCTATGTCGATAAAAGCCGATTCATGGGAAAGCACCGGCTCCGAGAGATCAGATTCCGACATCGATAATCAACTCGGACATTGACATTCATTTACGGATGCCATTCTAGCCCCCGAATACTATCGCATCTCGAAGGGTCAAGAGCATTCCTTCATCATACACTAGAAACAACATTTTCAATTATAATTAAAAATTCATTTTATGGCAATTATAAAATGTCCTGAGTGCGGACATCAGATTAGCGACAAAGCACCCGTTTGTCCTAGCTGCGGCGTGGAGATTGCGGGAAAGGTAACCAAATGCCCTAATTGTGGCGAAGTGTATTTCAAGGACCAGGAGATGTGCCCTAACTGCCATCGCCCTACCTACACCTCTCAACCACCTATCCCTCCGACCTCAGCATCCCAAGCATCAGCTTATTCGCAAGGCACGGCTTATTCGCAAGCATCGACTTCACAGAGCCAAGCTTCTACTATACCTCCCACTCCTCAATCGACCACTCGACTGAGCGGAACCCCAACTCCACCGTCCATTGGAGCCAATGCAGGGAATACTTACGGAGGAAATGGAAACGCCTCTTCTCAAGGTGAGGAGAAAAAGAAGAAGGGCAGCCGCTCCATCCTTATCGTCTCCTTCATCTTTGCCGTTCTCGTTTGCGGAGTGATGTACTACTTCTACGACAGCGCCAACAGAAACAAGGAGCAAGAGGCTTACGAATATGCTATGCAGAGCAGCGACCCGATGGTGCTTCAAAGCTATCTTGACACCTACAAGGAGGCAGACGAGGCTCACCGAGACTCCATTATGGCGCATCTCAATATGCTCCAGCAAGTGGACCAAGACTGGACCAACGCTCTCGTAAGCGGTTCGAAGGAAGCCCTGGAGGCATACCTACAGAAATATCCAAACTCTCCTCACAAGCAGGAGGTTTGGAACAAAATCGACTCCATCGACTGGCAGATGGCTCTGAAGGACAACACCGCGGATGGCTACCAGGCATACCTAGATGCCCACGCCGATGGCTCCCATATCGAAGAGGCAGAGGAAGCTCTTCAGAAGATCAAGAGCAGCGAGGTGCAGCCAGAAGAGAGCCAAGTGATCAGCGGACTCTTCCGCCAGTTCTTCCAGAGCATCAACTCTCGCAATGAGGACGGATTGACAGCTACTTGCGAGGACATCCTCTCCTCACTCCTCGGCAAGACTTCTGCCACCAAGTCGGACGTTGTCACCTTCATGCACAAGCTTTACAAGGAAGATGTGAGCAACATGAACTGGCATCTTAACAACGACTACAAGGTAAAGAAGAGAGAAGTGGGCGACCAAGAGTATGAGTTCCAAGTGCAGTTTACCGCTCGCCAAGATGTCGATAAGACAGATGGCAGCAAGACGCAGAACAACTATAAGATTAACGCCACAGTTTCTCCTAGCGGCAAGATTTCCGCTTTCAACATGGCGAAGGTCACAACAGAATAAAACAAATGAAGGAAGCCTAGTTGGCTTCCTTCATTTGTTTTAAGAGTTCCTTTTGCTTTTTATTCAACCCCGTAGGCAACTTCACATTGTACGTGATAATCAAGTCGCCGAAGGTGCCATCGCCTCGGTCATAGCCCTTGCCACGCACACGCACCTTGGTGCCGTTCTGCGTCTCAGGTTTGATTTTCAACTTGATTTTCGTGCCATTGCTGAGTTTGACAATACCCTCGCCACCGAGCAAGGCGGTGTACATATCGAGGTTGACGTTCATGTTCATCTCGCCATTGCTCTGACGAGTGCCTTGACCGCCACAACCACCGCAGCCACCCGTGCCATATTCAGCACCAGCACCGAAGCCAGCGCCACCAGCACCGCCTCCGAAGCCAGAGAATCCAGAGAAACCACCACCAGCATTGCCGCCAGCGCTGCGTCCTCTACCTCCAAAGAGATTCTCGAAGAAGCTGCTGAAACCACTGCCTCCCGAACCGAAACTACTGAAGTCGAATCCCTCGAAAGGATTGCCCCCACCTCCGCCAGCACCGCCGAAACCGCCAAAGCCACCACCCGCCTGTTCGTAAGCCTGGGCATTCTTCCACTGTTCACCATACTGGTCGTATTTAGCTCTCTTGTCCGGGTCGGAAATCACATCATACGCCTCGTTGAGGGCTTGGAACTTTGCCTTCGCTTTCGGGTCGTTAGGATGCAAGTCGGGATGGAACTGCTTTGCACGCTTACGGTAAGCAGCTCTCACATCCTTCTGAGGGATGTTCTTGTCAACACCGAGAATCTTGTAATAATCTACAAATGCCATAGTATTTATTCCTCCATTTTTTATTGTTTTTGATATTTCTCCAACAAAAAGTATGCCGTATTCATTTCTTTTTTGTACTTTTGCATTCGAAAGGCGCAACTTCGTCCTAGGCTGACAAAAATGAAGCATAAGAAGAGAAGACTTTTCCGAAGGCTGACAAAGATGAGACACGCCTCATCGAAAAATGGCGTCACACCTTTTATATATATAAAGAATAAAATTTAACTGAACTTCGCAAGTGTTTGAAGTCATAGGGAGCGGTAACTCCCATTAACTCCTTAACTTCTCGTACACGCGAAACTCAAATCATATAATAGAAAGGAAATAAAACATGAAACAAATGATGGCAGCGCTCCTTCTTGCGCTTTCTCTAAACCCTAACGCAATGATAGCAAAACAAAAAACTGTCAAGTTGAGAGTCATCGAGACGAGCGACGTACACGGTTCGTTCTTCCCTTACGACTTCATCAACCGCAAGCCAAAGGCTGGCTCCCTAGCTCGTGTGTCCTCCTACGTGGACTCCCTCAGACTGAGCTACAAGGACAACCTGATCTTGTTGGAGAACGGCGACATCCTGCAAGGTCAGCCAACTTGCTACTATTACAACTACATCGCCACCGACAAACGCAACGTGGCGGCAGATGTGGTCAACTACTTGAAGTATGACGCACAAACCTTTGGTAATCACGATGTTGAAACGGGACATGCCGTTTACGACAAATGGGTCAAGGAACTCAACTGTCCGGTGCTCGGTGCCAACATCATCGAAACGAAGACCGGCAAGCCTTACGTGAAACCTTACATCATCCTGGAGCGTGAGGGCGTGAAGGTGGCAGTGCTCGGCATGCTGACCCCAGCCATCCCCAACTGGTTGACACAGAACCTTTGGAGCGGATTGAGCTTCGAGAACATGGTGACGAGTGCCAAGAAATGGGTGAAATACATCAAGGACAACGAAGACCCAGACGTGATCATCGGTCTCTTCCATAGCGGCAAGGATGGCGGCATCAAAACCGCTGAGTATGAGGAGGATGCATCGGAGCGTGTGGCAAAGGAAGTGCCAGGCTTCGACTTGGTGCTCTTCGGACACGATCACACTCGCCATAGCGATACCCTCACCAATGAAGCGGGTCAGCAGGTGGTATGCCTCGACCCTGCCAACAATGCCATCAGCGTGGCAGACGCAGAGATTACCATCACTATCGACGAGCACAAGGTGAACGGCAAGACCGCCCACATCGTACAGCACAAGTCGGTACATGGCAAGATAGCCGATGTGACAGATTGTCCGATAGACGAGAAGTTCATGGCTACCTTCAAGCCTCAGATGGACGAGGTCGATCAGTACGTGAGCAAGCAGATAGGCACCTTCAAGAACACCATCTACAGCCGTGAGTCATTCTTCGGCAGCAGCGCCTTCAACGACTTCATCCTCAACTTGATGCTTCAGATCACCCATGCCGACATTGCCTTCAATGCCCCATTGCAGATGGATGCCGTCATCAAGGAGGGTCCTATCCGTGTGAGCGACATGTTCAACCTCTACAAATATGAGAATGGTCTCTACGTGATGCGACTCACGGGCGAGGAAATCCGCAAGCACCTGGAGATGAGCTACGACCTCTGGGCGAACACGATGAAGAGTGCTGACGACCATCTCTTGTTACTCGACGAGAAGACCTACGGCGACCAGCAGCGCTTGGGCTTCAAGAACTTCTCCTTCAACTTTGATAGTGCCGCTGGCATCGACTATGAGGTGGATGTCACCAAGCCCAATGGCGAGAAGGTAAAGATTTTACGCATGAGCAATGGAGCGCCTTTCGATGAGAAGAAGTGGTACACCGTGGCGGTGAATAGTTATCGTGGCAATGGCGGTGGCGAGTTGCTCACTCGTGGTGCCGGCATTCCAAAGGATAGTCTCGAAAGCAGAATCATCTATCGAAGTGAGAAAGACCAAAGATATTATCTCATGGAGGAGATTGAGAAAATGGGGACCGTCGAGGCGAAAGCCAACAACAACTGGAAGTTTGTTCCTGAGGAATGGGTGGAGCCTGCGGCTGAGAGAGACTTCCAACTCCTCTTCAAGAATGCCACGAAGAAGTAAGTAATGACTAATTCTCAGAGAAATGAAATACTGGTTTATATTTTGCAAGACCGACCTCTTGCTAGAAAAGAAAGAAGACGGAACCTATACGATTCCATGTAGCGAGGAATGCCCCATCGAGACCAAGCCTTGGACCCATATCCTCAACATCACTCCGATGGAAGACAGTACGGAGGTGAAAACCTTCACCATCCCCCAACCCGTCACCGGCAACCCTAAGTATGAGATGTGCGGTCTGCGCCCTAGCTATTATAAGCTCACACCCGAACTTTACCAGAAGGCCGGTAAGTGCCAGGAGCTGAACTACTGGGACCAGAACACCCACTTCTGTGGTGTATGTGGCGCTCCGATGGAGATGTCAACCGACATCAGCAAGAAATGCACCAACTGCGGCAAGTCGGTATGGCCATCCCTCGCCACCGCCATCATCGTGCTCATCCATAAGGGCGATGAGGTATTGCTCGTCCACGCCCGCAACTTCAAGGGCAACTTCGATAGCTTGGTGGCAGGATTCGTGGAGACTGGCGAGAGTTTGGAGGAAGCCGTACACCGTGAGGTGATGGAAGAGACCGGTCTAACCATCACCAACTTGAAATACTTTGGCTCACAGCCTTGGCCTTATCCAAGTGGCTTGATGATCGGCTTCACCGCCGACTATGTGGATGGCGAGATTCATCTACAGAAAGAAGAATTGTCACGTGGCAAATGGTTCAGCAAGGACAATCTCCCTATCCTTCCCGAAAAGCTATCCATCGCCAGAAGATTGATTGACGCTTGGCTCGAAGGAGAAAAATAAAAACTATTAAGCAATGTCAGAGAACCAAGAGAAACTTTGGAATGCAAACTATGTGAAGGTGATGACCACCAACTTCTTGTTGTATTTCGCCTTCTACCTCCTCACCCCACTCCTCCCACTCTATCTGAGCGAGACTTTCGGGGCGACGAAGGATACCATCGGCATCGTGTTGAGCGGTTATACGGTGGCAGCCCTCATCATCCGTCCATTCAGTGGCTATGTGGTGGATAGTTTCTCACGCAAGAAGGTATTGATGGTTTGCCTATGTGGTTTCGCTATCTTCTTCGCGGGATACATCGCCGCCAGCACCATCCTGATGTTTGCCATCTGCCGCACCCTGCATGGTGGTCCCTTCGGAGCGGTGACGGTAGCCAACAGCACTTGTGCCATCGACGTGCTCCCCTCTAGTCACCGCAACGAGGGTGTGGGGCTCTATGGTCTAAGCAACAACTTCGCCATGGCGATCGCCCCTTCCATCGGCATCTACCTACACGACATCGTGGGCAGTTATATGGTGCTCTTTTGGATAGCCTTCATCGTTGCCATCGCCTCGGTGATCATCGCCAGCACCATCCGTTTGCCGGAGAAGGAAATCATCAAGAACAAGGAGAAAATCTCTCTCGACCGCTTCTTCTTAACCAGGGCATGGTTGCTCGCCATCAACATCGCCATGTTCGGCTTCTGCTGGGGCGTATTGAGCAACTATCTCGCCATCTATAGCAAGGAGGAGCTAGGCATCATGGGAGGCACGGGCACCTACTTCGCCATCCTCTCCATCGGACTCTTCACATCTCGCTTGCAAGGACGTAAAGCACTGAAAGAAGGTAAGTTGACGCAGAATGCAGCCGAAGGAATGTGCCTATCCTTGGTAGGATTCATCCTCTTTGTGGCATGGCATCATCCGATAGCCTACTATCTCTCGGCAGCCTGCATCGGATTAGGGAACGGACACCTCTACCCAGCCTTCCTCAACATGTTTATCAATGTGGCTCGCCACGACCAGCGAGGCACCGCCAATAGCAGCATCTTGACGGGATGGGACCTAGGATTCGGCATCGGATGCTTGTTGGGCGGAGTGGTAGCCGAGCACTTCGACTACAATGCCACCTTCTGGATGGTGGCGATAGAGAATGCGTGCAGCGTCATCCTCTTCTTCGTAGCAGGTAAAAGATTCTTCGAAGCAAGAAAAAATGGCTAGTGAAAAGCCAAAGCTTTTCACTAGCCACAACCAAAATTCATTTCTCGAAAAGAAAGTTCTTAAGGAAAACCTTCCTTAAAAAACTTAGAATGGTAAGTCATCCGCACTACCACCCTCAGCGGCAGGAGCTGCACCAGCAGGCTGAGCAGGAGGGAATGGAGCTGTAGCGCCACCAGCAGGAGCGGCAGGCTGAGCAGGAGCGGAACCAGCTACAGGAGCACCCATTGGAGGGAATGGAGAACCAGGCTGCATACCACCCATAGCACCAGCTACGGCGTTAGGATCTACACGCTGGATATTCCAAGCACGAACACTGTTGAACCAACGACCATTGTACTCATGAGCGTCAAGGTCGAAAGACACCAAAATTTCTTCACCACTCTGTATGTTGAACTGAGCCAAACGGTCAGCACCAAACACATCAAAACATAACTTCTTAGGATACTGCTCATGTGTTTCGATAACGAACGACTGAGCTTTCCACTCGCCTCTAGCAGAGACACCGCTTCTTTCAGGTAAAACGGCAATTACCTTTCCTTGTAATTCCATATATTTCTATTTAAAAAGATGTTGCTGTATGATTGATTCATGTGAATAGGACAAATAGGACTTTCCCATAACACGACCCCATCCGAAAACATTTCCCGAAGGAAATGTAGCAACGGAAAAAAGAAGTATTTTGTCCTTTCCGACTGCGAAATTACTAAAAATAGTTCAAAAACTAAAACATTTCTCTGATTTTTTTGTCTGTAAGCAAGTTTTTTTGTATTTTTGTACTCATAATCGGCCAAATGCCAATTCAATTTGCGCACTTGTGCTTCACAATGAACCAGAAAACAAGAAACAGACAGATAATAATTTAAAAAGAAATACTCATGAGATTTACAGTATCATCTACTGCACTTAGCAGTAAACTCAACATGCTTGCCAAGGTTATCGGCGGAAAGAACTCTCTGCCTATCCTCGACTGCTTCCTATTCCAAGTTGCCAATGGTGAGATGACTATCACAGCCAGCGATAGCGACAACATCATCAAGTCTAGTGTCGAACTCACAGAGAACGAGGGCGAGGGCGAGTTCTGCATCCCTAACCGCGTCATCCTCGATGCTTTGAAGGAATTGCCTGAGCAACCACTTAGCTTCGACATCGATACCGACGATACTTTCGCCATCAAGATTTCTTACCAGAACGGTCTCTACAACTTCACTGCACAGAGCGCAGAGGAATATCCTCACGCACAGGGAGTTAACGATGCTGCCCACACGGTAACCATCGATGCTGCCATTCTCATCGACAACATCTCTCGCTCCATCTTCGCTACCGCTAACGACCAGTTGCGTCCAGTGATGAACGGCATCTACTTCGACTTGACTGCCGACGCACTCAACATCGTAGCCAGCGATGGACATAAGTTGGTACGCAACAAGAACTTCTCCATCAAGAGCGACACCCCAGCTGCCTTCGACCTTCCAAAGAAGCCAGCTACCCTCTTGAAGAACATCCTCTCTAGAGAGGAAGGCGATGTCACCATCAAGTTTGATGACAAGAGCGCCGAGATTCTCTTTGCCGATGGCACCTTGCGTTGCGTACTTTACGAGGGACGTTACCCTAACTACAACTCCGTCATCCCTAGCAACCCTAACGAAGTGACCGTAGATAGAAAGGCACTCTTGAGCGCCCTTCGCCGTGTGATGCCATTCGCTAGCGAGAGCAGCCAGTTGGTACGCCTCCGCATCGACGGAAGCCATATGGAGGTATCTTCTGAGGATGTGGACTTCGCTACATCTGCCAAGGAGCAACTCATCTGCGAGAATGCAGGTACCAACATGAGCATCGGTTTCAAGGGAAGCAGCTTGCAGGAGATTCTCAACAACTTGACAAGCGACCAGGTGGTATTCCAGCTCGCCGACCCTAGCCGTGCTGGTGTCATCATCCCTGCCGAGCAGCCAGAGAACGAGGATGTACTGATGTTGCTCATGCCTATGTTGCTCAACGACTAAAGATTATAACATAGATGTTTCCGAGTCTCTCCAAAGATGCTCGGAAACATCTCCCCAAAACCAACTAGAATGAAATTGAATCTCAAGAAGCCTCTGATCGTCTTCGACCTAGAGACAACAGGTCTTGACCTTGTAAAAGACCGCATCATACAGATGTCATACATCAAGGTAAACACAGATGGATCAGAAGTTCGCAAGAACCTTTACGTCAACCCTGGCAAGACTATCCCACAAGAGGTGGTAGAGTTGACGGGCATCAGCAATGAGGACGTGAAGGATGCTCCTACATTCAAGGAACTGGCCCCTACCCTCAACCAAGATTTTTCGGGTTGCGACTTTGCCGGTTATAACTCCAATCACTTCGACGTACCTATGCTTGCCGAGGAATTTCTCCGTGCCGGCATCGACTTCGACTTCTCAAAATGTCGTCTCATCGATGCGCAGACCATCTTCATGAAGATGGAGCGCCGCAACCTTGCCGCAGCCTATAAGTTCTTCTGTGGCAGAAAGATGGAGGAAGACTTCGAGGCTCACCGTGCCGACCAAGACACCGAGGCTACCTATCGTGTATTGATGGGCGAGCTCGACAAGTATGCCCCAGGCGTACAAGAAGAGCCAGATCGTGTGCTCCACAACGACATGGACGAGTTGGCTGCTTTCTCCAAGCAGAACGACAACGTGGATTTCGCAGGTCGCATCGTTTGGCAAGAGATGAAGGATGCGCAAGGCAATGTACTCCTCGACGAGAAAGGCGAACCACGCAAGCACGAAGTGTTCAACTTCGGTAAATATAAAGGTTGGGACGTGGCAGAAATCTTGACCAAGGACCCTGGTTACTTTACATGGGTATTGGGCAGCGACTTCACCAACAACACCAAGCAAGTGCTCACTCGCATCCGTCTCCGTGAGTTCAACAAGCGAATGGGAAAGTAAGTTCGTTCGAACATATCCATTCGAACGAACCATATTATAAGTTAGGAGTTTTATAAGACAACGAAACGACTATCATGTTAAAAGGAAAGAAAATCGTATTGGGCATCACCGGCTCCATTGCCGCCTACAAGGCATGCCTTATCATACGAGGACTCATCAAGCGAGGCGCAGAGGTGCAGGTGGTTATCACACCAGCAGGAAAGGAGTTCATTACCCCTATCACCCTCTCCGCCTTGACCCACAAGCCTGTAGTGAGCGAGTTCTTCTCGCAGCGCGATGGCACGTGGAATTCTCATGTGGATTTAGGTCTATGGGCAGATGCTATGCTCATTGCCCCTTGCACTGCCTCTACGATGGGCAAGATGGCTAATGGCATCGCTGACAATATGCTCATCACCACCTACTTATCGATGAAGGCTCCAGTCTTCATTGCACCAGCCATGGACCTCGACATGTATAAGCATCCTTCCACACAAGCCAATATGGCGAAGTTGAAGGAGTATGGCAATCTCATCGTGGAACCAGCTACAGGCTTCTTGGCAAGTGGACTTGAGGGCAAGGGACGCATGGAAGAACCAGAGGTCATCGTCGATTACCTCGACAAATACTTCGAAGTAAAAGACTTGACGGGCAAGAAGATACTCGTTACGGCTGGCCCTACCTACGAGAAGATAGACCCAGTGCGCTTCATCGGCAATTATTCTTCAGGCAAGATGGGCTTTGCCCTCGCCGAGGAATGCTATCGCCGTGGTGCCGAGGTTACTCTTATCGCTGGTCCGGTATCACTCACTTGCAGCAATGGCATCCACCGCATTGACGTGGAAAGTTGTGAGGAGATGTACCAAGCTGCCGTACAAGCATTTACGGGGAAAGGCGTTAACGAAAGTGAGGTGAATGGCAAAAGCGAGGTGAATGGCGAAAGCGACACGAATAGTGAAAGCCAAACATCGAGCCAGAAGATGGACGCAGCCATCCTTTGCGCAGCCGTTGCCGACTTCCGTCCAGCGAGTGTAGCCGATAAAAAAATCAAGCGTGAGAAGGATGACTTGGAACTTCGCCTCGTCCCTACCCACGACATCGCCGCCGCCCTTGGCAAAGCCAAGATGGAAGACCAGCGCATCGTTGCCTTCGCCTTAGAGACCAATGACGAGGAGATGAACGCCGAGAAGAAGCGTAAGAAGAAGAATGCCAACTTCATCGTGCTCAACTCCACACGCAACCCTGGCACCACTTTCGGTACCGATGAGAACAAGATTACTATCATTTCGGAAAACGGAAAGAAAGAATATGAAAAGAAGCCAAAGACTGAAGTGGCTCGTGATATCATTGACGAGTTGGCTCGTCTGTGGTAATCCTCTCGCAGCACAAGAGTTGCAAGCAAAGATTACCATCAACCATGCTCAGATTTCGGGCACGGACAACTCCGTGTTCGAAAACCTGCAGCAGACCTTGGAGCGATTTGTCAACGAAAGACAATGGACCAGCTTGCACTTTCAGAAGAACGAGCGCATCAACTGCAACTTCAACTTGACCGTGGGCAAGTATGACAAAGACCAGAACATCTTCACTTGCAAAGCACTCATCCAAGCCAACCGCCCGGTATATAATTCGGCCTATACGACCACTATATATAATAATGTGGACGAAAGCTTCACTTTCAAGTTCGCTCAATTCGACCAACTGGAGTTCAACGAGGAGACGTTAGACAACCAGCTTGCTGCCCTCTTCGCCTACTATGCCTATCTCATCATCGGCATAGACTTGGACACGTTCTCCCCCATGGGAGGCGAGGATGTCTTGCAACGTTGCATGAACCTCACCAACAATGCCCAGAACCTGGACTTTCCCGGATGGAAAGCCTTCGACAACAACCGCAACCGATATGCGCTGATAGCCGACTATCTGGACGGAGCCATGCAACCCTTCCGCCAACTCCAATACGATTATTACCGCAAAGGACTTGACGAGATGGCAAACAATGCCGAGCGTGGCAGGACGGAGATTACAACCACCCTGGAGGAAAACCTCAAGAAAGCGAGGGAGAACAAACCGCTCAGCCTCTTGCCACAGATTTGGACCGACTACAAGAAAGACGAGCTAGCCAACATCTACAAGGGAAAAGGCACACAAAAGGAGAAAGAGACCATTTACGAACTCCTCTTCTCCATCAATCCATCCCAAAACAACGCATGGGATAAGATCAAGGAGTAGAAAGGCTTCTTTCCAAGGAAACCTCTCCCCGAAAGACGCATTTCGAATCAAAGTAATAATTGAAACTATCATGCTCAAGCAACTATATATCAAGAACTTCACGCTCATCGACGAGTTAGACATCAAGATGTATCCAGGTTTCTCCGTCATCACGGGTGAGACGGGAGCCGGTAAGAGCATCATCCTGGGTGCCATCGGTTTGCTGCTAGGCAATCGTGCCGATAGCAAATCCATCAAGATGGACAGAGACAGATGTGTCATCGAGGCGCATTTCGACTTATCTCGATATGATATGCAGCAGTTCTTCATCGACAATGACATCGACGAAGATTTGCCTGACACCATCATCCGAAGAGAGTTGACGGCATCAGGCAAGAGCCGTGCCTTCATCAACGACACGCCCGTCTCATTGACCAAGATGAGAGAGCTAGGCGAACAACTTGTAGATATCCACTCCCAGCACAAAAATCTTCTTTTGCAGAAAGAAGACTTCCAACTCAACGTGGTAGATATCATAGCAGGCGACAGCAAGCAACTCAAATCTTACCAAGCCGCCTACCAAGCCTACAAGAAAGCCCATGAGCAACTTGCAAAGCTCAAGGAAGAAATCGAGAAGAATCGTGAGAACGAGGATTTCCTTCGCTTCCAGTTCAAGGAGCTAGAGGAGGCGAAGCTTGTGGAAGACGAACAGGAGCAGTTGGAGCAAGAGTATGAGACACTCAGCCACTCCGAAGACATCAAGACTGCCCTATACCAAGCAGACAACAACTTGTCGGGAGACGAGGGAAGTATCTTGGAGAAATTGAAGGAGGCTGCCGAGCAACTTCAAGACATCCAAGAAGTATATCCAGAAGTCAACGAGCTAACCGAGAGAATGCACTCCAGCTACATCGAACTCAAGGACATTGCCCAAGAGGTAAATGGACTCGTAGATCATGTAGATTTCGATCCTGCCCGACTCGATGAAATCAATTCCCGACTCGACACGCTCAACTCACTTCAACAAAAGTTCCACGTCCAAAACCTAGAGGAACTCATCGGCATCCGAGAGAAGTTGGAAGAGCAACTCTCCCACATAGACAATAGCGATGAGGACGTAGAAGAGTTGGAGCAGAAAGTGAACGAATTACGTCAACAAGCAGAAAAAGAAGCACATACATTGACAACGATTCGTGAGAAGTCAGCCAAGAAAGTAGAAGAAGAGATGAAGCAACGCCTGGTTCCACTCGGCATACCAAATGTACGTTTCAGCATCGACTTGACTCAGAAATCTCTGAGCCACGATGGAGCCGACAAGGTAAGTTTCCTCTTTAGTGCCAACAAGAGCACCCCACTCCAACCTATCACCCAAGTGGCATCAGGAGGAGAGATTGCTCGTGTCATGCTCTCATTGAAAGCCATGATCAGCGGAACCGTCAAGTTGCCTACCATCATCTTCGATGAGATCGACACAGGTGTAAGTGGAAAGATAGCCGAGAAGATGGCGAACATCATGGTAGAAATGGGCAACCACGAGCGCCAAGTGCTCTCCATCACCCACCTTCCTCAGATCGCCGCACTGGGTAGCCATCACTACAAGGTGCTCAAGGAAGAGACGGAAGAAGGAACCATCAGCCGTATGACGGAACTGACACCAGAAGAGCGAGTACAGGAAATCGCACAGATGCTGAGTGGAAGCGATGTCACCGATGCAGCACTTGCCAATGCCAAGGAATTGCTCAAGAACAAATAGGGCAAAAATAATGCCCTCTAACAAGAGGAATATGAAAAAGTTATATATAACAATGACGGGATTGATGATCGGTGTATCATCCATCCTTGCGCAACCAAGCCCCGTACAGAAGGTTGCCAAAAGTGTATTCACGCTCACCACTTTCAATAAAGAGGGAGGCATCATCGCCGCTACACAAGGCGTGTTTATCGACAACAAGGGTACCGCCATCAGCACCTTCAAACCATTCATCGGTGCCGTGAAGGCTACCGTGGTAGATGCCACCGGCAAATCGATGGAAGTAGATGCCATCATGGGAGCTGACGAGCTATACGACGTAGCCAAGTTTAGAGTCGATAGCAAGACCATCGCAGCACCTATCGCCAACAAGGAGAGCGCAGCAGGAAGCAAAGTTTGGCTCGTACCTTATTCTATTAAGAAGCCAGCCTACCAGGAAGAAGAAATCAGCAGCGTAGAGAAGTTCAACACCTCCTACAACTACTACATCTTCTCAAACTCCGCCCCTGACAACGCCGTAGGTTGCCCTTTCGTCAACAAGGACGGACAAGTCATCGCCTTGATGCACAACAATGGTTCCGTGACCGCCATTGACGCCAACTTCGCCAATCAGCTCAAAGTCACAGGACTCTCTTCCCTCGATGCAGCACTCCGTGAGAGTGGAATCCGCACCGCCTTGCCTGACAAGGAGACGGATGCCATCACGATGATGACACTGAACAAGGGACAGAAGACAGGCGACGAATACATGAAGTATGCTAACGAGTTTATCGGTAAGTTCCCTACCTCCGCCTTTGGTTACAAGGAGAAAGCATTCCTCCTCGCCAACAAGCAGCAATATGCAGAGGCAGACCAACTGATGCAAGAATCCATCAAGAAGTCAACAGCCAAGGACGAGGCTCACTCCAACTATGCCGACATCATCTACCAGAAGGTGATATACCAAGGCGACTCCATCTATCCTGCATGGAACGTCGATAAGGCGATAGCAGAATCACAAGCCGCTTACGCCATCAAGGCAGAGCCACTCTACAAGCACCAGGAGGCACAGAGCTTCTACCTGAAGAAAGACTACCAGAAGGCTTACGATCTCTTCATGGGCTTAACCAAGACCCCGATGAACAGTGGAGAGGTATGGTTTGAGGCAGCACAATCCAAGGTACAGTTGAAGGCACCTGAGACCGAAATCAAGGTACTCCTCGACAGTGCCGTATCGGTAGGCACAAAAACCAACAATGCGGCACCTTACCTATTGGCACGTGCCCGTTTCCTAGAGTCGCAAGCCAAGTATCGTGAGGCTATCGCCGACTACAACCAGTATGACAGCATCGCACGCCCTGTCGCCCCTACCTTCTTCTACACTCGCTATCAGTGCGAGATGAAGGTACGCCAATGGCAACAGGCTTTGCTCGACATCGCCCGTGCCTGCTACCTGAACCCTAAGGAGCCTACCTATTTTGCCGAATGGGCAAGTCTCGACCTTCGTGTCAAGCGATACGAAGAAGGTATGAAGGCTGCACAAGCTTGCATCACCCTCGCCCCAGAGTATGCCGATGGCTATCTCTTGCTCGGCATCATGCAATGCGAGTCTAACAACAAGGCAGAAGGCAAGAAGAACTTGGAGAAAGCCAAGGAGCTGGGAGACACGAGAGCAGACGAATATCTGAAAAAGTACAAATAATCGGCAAACATAAGTCGAATAACAGCACTTCATTCACAGAATTGCAAACTCGATATTACAGATTGATAACGAATAGCGCAAAATTTTGATAAAACGTATGCAATAATTTGGCAGTATCAAATAAAATTGCTATTTTTGCCTACAGTTTCAGCAGGACAATCATAACCAGCCGAGGCAAGCTCCCCTAAAGCCCATCCGAAGCGAAGTTGTGCAGTATCTTAGCAATAGGGAATATAAGTAATAACAACTAAAATAAAATTTAGGTAAAATGAAAATTGAAGATTTTAACTTTGCCGGTCACAAGGCAATCGTACGCGTTGATTTCAACGTGCCATTGGATGAGAATGGTAATGTAACTGACGACACTCGTATTCGTGGTGCCCTCCCTACTTTGAAGAAGGTACTCGCTGACGGTGGTGCTCTTATCATGATGAGCCACATGGGTAAGCCAAAGGGCAAGGTTAAACCAGAGCTTTCTCTTTCTCAGATTGTAAAGAACGTTTCTGACGCTCTCGGCGTAGAGGTTAAGTTCGCTAAGGATTGCGGTAATGCTGATGCAGAGGCTGCTGCCTTGAAGGCTGGTGAGGCTCTCTTGCTCGAAAACCTCCGTTTCTATCCAGAAGAGGAAGGCAAGCCAGTAGGTGTAGAGAAGGGTACTCCAGAGTACGACGCAGCTAAGGCTGAGATGAAGGAACGCCAGAAGAAGTTCGCAGCAAAGTTGGCTTCTTACGCAGATGTATATGTAATGGACGCATTCGGTACAGCTCACCGCAAGCACGCTTCTACAGCTGTCATCGCAGATTCTTTCGACAAGGATCACAAGATGCTCGGCTTCCTGATGGAGAAAGAGGTAAAGGCTGTTGACGCAGTTCTCGGCAACATCAAGCGCCCATTCACAGCTATCATGGGTGGTTCTAAGGTTTCTACCAAGATCGGTATCATCGAGAACCTGTTGACTAAGGTTGACAACCTGATTCTCTGCGGTGGTATGACTTATACATTCTCTAAGGCTCTCGGCGGCAAGATCGGTATGTCTATCTGCGAGGATGACAAGCTCGATGTAGCTCTCGACGTAATCAAGAAGGCTAAGGAGAACAACGTAAACCTCGTACTCGGTACAGACTCTGTTTGCGCTGACGACTTCAAGAACGACGCTAACACTCAGGTTTGCCCATCTAACGACATCCCAGAGGGTTGGGAAGGTATGGACGCAGGTCCTGACACTCGCAAGGCATTCGCAGCAGCCATCAAGGGTGCAAAGACTATCCTCTGGAACGGTCCTGCAGGTGTATTCGAGTTCGACAACTTCGCTGGTGGTTCTAAGGCTATTGCTGACGCAATCGCTGAGGCTACTAAGGAAGGTGCATTCTCACTCATCGGTGGTGGTGACTCTGTAGCTTGTATCAACAAGTTCGGTTTGGCAGACCAGGTATCTTACATCTCTACAGGTGGTGGTGCTCTTCTTGAGGCTATCGAGGGTAAGGTATTGCCAGGTGTAGCAGCTATCGAGAAGTAATCGAGATAACTGACACTTATCTCCGGCTTCTCAGGAAGACATAGAGATAAGAACAAAATAGGAAGTTCGAGGGCATCCTCTTGGTGATGTCCTCGAATTTTCAGTTATATCTACACCCTAAAAATCTACAACTTAACTACAATATTAATGGATTGGATTATCAACCTTTTTACCAATACAGAATCGGTGGCACACATCGCTCTACTCTATGCGATCGTGATAGCCGTGGGTGTGTATTTGGGTAAAATCAAAATCGGAGGCATCTCCCTGGGAGTTACCTTCGTACTTTTTGCAGGAATCCTCGCGGGACACGTAGGGTTTACTGCTCCTAAAGAAATTCTGACCTTTGTGCAAGACTTCGGATTGATTCTGTTTGTCTTCATGATTGGTCTTCAGGTAGGACCAGGCTTCTTCGAGAGTTTCAAGAAGGGCGGCGTAACGCTCAACTTGCTCTCTACGGCAGCCATCTTCCTCAACGTGTGCGTGATGTTCGCATGCTACTACCTCTTCTTCGACACAAGCAACCCCAACAACCTTCCAATGATGGTGGGTACTCTCTATGGTGCCGTCACCAACACCCCAGGTCTTGGTGCTGCCAATGAGGCTTTACTCAGTGTATTCCCCAATGGTGCTCCTAGCATCGCCAATGGTTATGCTTGCGCCTACCCTCTCGGTGTGGTTGGCATCATCGGTGCCACCATCCTCATCAAGTACATCTGCAAGGTGAACACTGCCGAGGAGGAAGAGAAGTTGAACGAGGAAGACGCAGCCAACCCACATGCCAAGGCTCACAACATGCACCTTCGTGTGGAGAATGCCTATATCGCTGGCAGAACCTTGCGTGAGGTTTCAGAGTTCTTGAACCGTGACATCGTTTGCTCCCGACTCCTCCACAAGGGCGAGGTGAGCATTCCTAACAGCAAGACCACCTTCGAGGTAGGCGACGAGCTCTTGGTGGTATGTGCAGAAGCCGACGCAGAGGCTATCAAGGCCTTCATCGGTCCTGAGATAGAGGCTGAATGGGATCGTGAGAAAGACGAGGTTCAGCACTTCGTGAGCAAGCGAATCATCGTTACTCGACCAGAGATGAACGGTAAGACCTTGGGCAAGATGCACTTCTCCAGCGTGTATGGCGTCAATGTAACTCGCATCTCTCGACAGGGCATGGACATCTTCGCAGGCAGAAACCACCACTTCCATGTAGGTGATAGAATCTTGGTAGTAGGTCCTGAGGAGAACGTAAATCGTGTGGCAGAGATGATGGGTAACTCCATCAAGCGTTTGGATGCACCAAACATCGCCACCATCTTCATCGGCATCATGGTAGGTATCATCTTCGGTAGCCTTCCCTTCGCCATCCCAGGCATGCCAGTGCCATTGAAGTTGGGTATCGCTGGTGGTCCATTGATCATCGCCATCCTGATAGGTCGCTTCGGCTACCACTTCAAGTTGGTCACCTATACGACAACCTCAGCCAACATGATGTTGCGAGAGATAGGACTGGTGCTCTTCCTGGCGAGTGTGGGAATCAAGGCTGGTGCCGGGTTCTGGGAGACGGTGGCACAAGGCGATGGAATCAAGTACGTATATACGGGTTTTCTCATCACCATCATCCCTATCCTCATCATCGGAACGATAGCTCGCTTGAAGTATAAGTTCAATTACTTCACCATCATGGGCATGATAGCCGGTACCTATACCGACCCACCAGCATTGGCATACGCCAACGCCTCTTGCTCAAAGGAGGCTCCAGCCGTAGGTTACTCCACGGTATATCCATTGAGCATGTTCCTCAGAATATTCTCGGCACAGATTGTCGTGCTATTCTTCTGCGGATGATAGAGATTTGACAACAAGATATGTTATAAATGAAAAAAGGACATTGGGCAAGAAACCCGATGTCCTTTTTCATTTTCTGCTTATGATTCTAGTCTCTTTATTTTTGCAATCCTTTGATTTGCTCTTGTGTCAAGCCTGTAGCTTCCATAATTTGCAAGAGCGGCAATTCCAAGGATAGAAGTTTTTGAGCAATGGCAAGCTTTGCATTATCTGCAGCTGTTTCCTTCTCTCTGCAAGCAGCCTCCAACTTACCACGAGTAGCATCGAGTTCTCTGCGAGCAGCTTCCAACTCTTTGCGAGCCGCCTCTCTCTACATGCGTCTCTTCTCTTTCTCCCACTTGTCAGTGGCATAGAGGTCACGCATGATTTTGACATCCTCCTCGTAATACTCTTGCTCCTCGGGAGTAAGCTTCTGGAGGTCGCCTATCGCCGCCAACTTTCGGAAGACGGGGTACTTGTCCAAGAATGGTATTTCTTTCAAATGCTCCATATTGTTCAATACATAAATCCAACAATCAATGTTTAAAGCAAATCTATGAATATTTACTTTTTTCCTTTTCTTCTATTACATTCTCGACAAAGCATTTGGCAATTATCCTCTTTTGTCTTACCTCCTTCTACCCATGGAGTAATATGGTCAGCCTCCATTTCCCCTATTTCAAAATGGTTGCCACAAATAGCACAAATACCATGTTGTCTTTCATACACAGCCAAACGCTGTGCATCTGTAAAAGTACGGAAGGGGCTTATGATTTTTCACTTCACTCATAAAGAATATCTCCTATTCCATTCTTGAATTTCAACTTTGGCTTGTGCCATCATATTTTCAAAGAATCTACGATTTGCTTCTTCCCCCTTGCGCTTGGCTTCCTCTGCCACCTCACGCATTAACTGAGAAAGAATCTCGTCAGAAGGTTCTTCCAAGCTAGTCAACTTATATGTATCTATTGTTTGCTTTGCCATGATAAGTACTTGTTAGTATGATTTATTGTCTGACATAATACCACGCAATCTACGAAACGAATCAAATGTGTTCATAATTTCCAATATTATTATCGATGGCAAAGTTACGACTAATTATTGATAATGCAAAACTTTAGCCGCTCAAAACCCTAAATATTTATTAAAAAATGCTATTTTTCTTGAGTCTATACATTTTTGTCATACTTTTTTCTTCATTCTCGAAATAAAAATGTAACTTTGTAGGCAACTTGTGGACGATAAAGCCTATATTGGATAACTTTTTACCCTTTTATCGCCACCGTCTTTCTTGGCTCGGCCTTGGAAGGAGGACTAGAATTAACCTTTGTCAAAGGCTGGCAAAGAAATATAATTTTATTTGAGTAAAAGATGAAATTTAAAAACAACTATAAAAATACAATCGTACAGATTATTGGAGGAGTACTCAAAAGAGCTTATGGAGAGGACTATCAATCTGTATTAACTATGTTTATGGATACTCCATATCCTACTCCTGATGCTTTAGTGGAACTGACAAAAGAACAACGAAAACAACTGGAAGACCGCTTTACATTCTGCATAAACCAAACAGCAATTTATGACACCATTGATGAACTGATTTCATTTTTGACTCAAACTGCAGAAAAACTCAGAAAGACACATACACAAATTAAAGAAGCAGGACGTATATGGTTAGATAGCTTTTTGTGTGACGATAAGGATTCTTTCCTTCATTTCGCCATCTACATTAGATATGCCACTATGTTCAGAGTTGATGTAGAAAATTTTTATAGAAAGTTTACCAACACACGTAAACATGGAAGAAAAATTAATGATCAGCATGGACAACCTATTCTCCACTCACTCTTTACTTATTCCCCCATTTCTTCTCCTGAATACGTACCAGACATTTTTGTAGCAGATGACTATGGGGAAAAATACGAAAAAGCAGCAAACCTGTTCAAAGATATTTTGTATGTATTAGGAGGTACATACCAGTACGCCATGAACGTTGACGAAATGGCAAGGAAGGCAAAGGGTTTTCCTTTTTATTGCAAGAAAAGCCTTTTAGCATTAGTGGAAGAAGTTGTACAAAATTTTGCTAAATGCGCAGTTGATAAAAATACCCCGGCCATCACAGAGACACAGATACAGCAATCACAAAACGCATTGCCTAAAAATATTGTTGACAAAATATTCTCACTCGACATTCCAACCCTAAGCACATCATTGTACCATGAGGTGCCCACAAAGTATAAGAATCATTTTGGAATTTTGGTAGATGCCAAAATCAAAGAACAACAGGGAATGAGCGATATAGAAAGTAAAGTCTTCAAACATATCGAGAACCCAGCAGAGAGATACACGAATGCAATGCAAGCAAGAATATTACTACACCATTTGTCGGAATTTAGTGAGCTTTCCAAGAATGGCAGAAAGAATATGGATAAAGGAATTATTGCTTGTCTTTTTTACAATTGGACAGGAGCCAAGATTCCAGTGACTACGTTTTTAAAACAGTATTACAATGTATTTTGTACAGATAAAAAATTTCATATCGCTCAGAGCACATTTAGTACTGCAAATAGTAACATTGCTTACCATTCGCCCCTATATACAACTTTCAATACTAAAGTTGCAGAAATAATCAACAAATATCAGGGCAGCACGGCTTCTTCCATTACAATGCCCTACAAGGATGAAACAAAGCAAAAAACAACAAAACGAACTTACGCATAGCTCCTTTACTATATAAAATCCAGTGAAAATGAAATTCACTGGATTTTTTTTGATATTTTTCTATTCAAAAAATCTAGAATTGATAGAAAATGGTGAATCAATTATCAAAAAATCACCACTTATGGCTTTTATGAAAGCTAATTTACTATCAATAAAACACATTATTTTAGGAAATTGATAATTTTAGCATTCAACATTAGAAATTTTGATAATTTATCATCTTAATTGATTGAAAATGATATCAATATCTGCAAAAAAATTAACTTTTACTGAAAGCAAGCTTTCAGTATGTTATCAACGTTTTTCTAGCTTTTCGTTCAAATTATCACTACTTTTGCAGCAGAAATTTCTTCACGGAGTTTCTGCTGCTTTTATTTTATATATCTGTCAGCAGCCAAAAACCTGAGCACGGGCTCCGTACTGGAAATGAATAACATAAGTAGGCTATATTATCCAAAAGTGCAAGGCTACGCAAAATACCCTATAAAAATATGAATAAGGTATTAGCAATCGGAGAAGTCGTCAGCGACTACCTTCTCCACAGTCACACTCCACTCGCCATTGCCTATCGCAAGAGAAAGCAAATGGAAATGAGTAGAGCCAGTAAAAAAACATTTAAATCGTGCGAACATGGAGACGACAAAGGATAACATACTTGAAGAAGCGACTTGGTCGCCACTCTACGCCCACTTCAGCCTCTTCGCCCCAGGCATCAACAAGGCTACAGGGCAACGACCTTATCTGAAGGAAGCCAACCTCTACGATGTATATCGATGGATGAACTCCATGAAGATGAAGGAAATCACGGAGCAGCTCAGAGGCGTCAAAGACGAGAAACGACAGAAGGCTTTCAAGGCTGAGCACCTACCCTTCGCCACATTCAGCGGTACTTTCGAATATCGCAATGCCAAGGGACTCATCCGACATAGCCAGATGGTGTGCCTCGACTTCGACCACCTCGGAGGAAAGGAAAACATTTGGAAGGTGAGAGAGACGTTGGAGAACGACCCAACGTTTGAGACTCTCCTTATGTTTACCAGTCCTCGTGGAGATGGCGTGAAGTGGGTGACTCACATCGACCTAAGCCGTGGTTCTCACGAGATGTGGTATCGAGCCATCTGCAACTACCTCTACCAAAAATATGGATTGGAGGCTGACAAGGCTCCTGCCAACGTGGCATCTGCATGCTTTCTATGCTGGGATGCCAATTTAGTTATTAACAAGATGTTTAATTTATTCTAAATTGACAAGAAGATGAATAAATATATTCAAAAAATAAACATTCATTCTCAAAATAAGGAGGATAACAATATGAGCAATAGTAACATAGAGGACAAAACTTTGAGCAACTTCGACTTGGAGGGATTCGCCAACATGCATGCCATGCCAAAGGATGTGAATTCAGAGAATCTGTACGAAGCGATCCGACAGAATGTGGCCAGCCATACTCAAACGATTGAGACAGACTGTGACCTATATAAAGAGGTGAAAGGCATCGCCGACATCATCGCCTCTCGTCACATCGACATCACGAGCGGTTACCAGAACTGGCTCTGCCTCGGTTTCTCCCTAGCTGATGGCCTAGGCGAAGACGGAAGAGAATTCTTCCACGAACTGAGCCAGATGAACGCAGACTACAACGCCACAGAGTGTGACAAGAAATATACCAGTTGCCTCAAAGGTAGCAGCAATGGTAATGGCAACGGAATCACCATCAATACATTCTTCAAGATGGCGAAAGACGCAGGTGTCAACCTCAGCAAAATCGCCAAGGAGAGGATTAAAAGCAACCATAGTCCGAAGCAGTCTCTTTCCCACAATAGTGCCAATAATGCCATATTGCCAAGTGCCAAAAGTATAGAAAATATAGGAAAAAGTACTATTTTGGGTAATTTGGATAATGAAATGCCAAGTGGCACTTTGGCACTTTTGGCACAAAATAACGGAAAAGGTTCCACTTCTCCATCATGCCCAGTCTCAGGTTACACATTCTCAGACAAGATCAAGATAGAAGACTTGCCTACGTTTCTCTCTCCTATCTTTGACGTTCACCAGGATGTAGTGTGTCGAGACAAAATGCTTTTGGGCGTACTCAACGTGATCTCGGGATTGATGGGTGGAGCCAATGGCAATGAAGAGGCGCAAAGTGGCATTTACGGCATCTATGATGGTCGCCGTGTTTATGCCCCACTCTTCAACATTATCTTTGGTACGGCTGGCTCTGCCAAGGGCGACCTAGCCTTCTGCAAGTTGTTGGCACGTCCGATAAAGATGGAGATGCGCCGACAATATGAAGCCGAGAAAGCGAAATATGAGGAAGAAATGGCAGATTACGAAGCCAATAACAAGGGCAAGAAGAAAGGTGAGCGCAGCACTCCTCCCAAGGAACCAGCCTTCCGTGACCCATTCATGCCAGGAAATAGTTCCTCTGCCGCGGTGTATCGTGCGCTCGATGCCAATGGTGGTTGGGGGATGATGTACGAGACCGAAGCCGATACCATTTCTCAAATGACAGGCACCGATTACGGCAACTATTCTGACTTCATGCGCAAGGCATACCATCATGAGCCAGTATCGATGAACAGAGTAAGCGACAAGATTCACATCGACATCGAGTCTCCTCGTCTATCCATCTGCATCACCTGCACACCAGGACAGCTGCCTAGTCTGTTTCCGACATTCGAAAATGGTCTAGGAAGTAGATTCCAGTTTTATGAGCTACCCGACGAAAAGGTGGAGTTCCATGACGTTTTCGCACAGACAGACAACCCTTTGGAGGATACATACAAGCAGATGGGCGAGGAACTATTGCCACTCTACCACGCCATGCAACAGAGGGTTGGACATCCGATACAATTTGTACTCAGCAAAGCTCAACAGAAGAAATTTCTTGATACATACGGCAAAGTTCTAGTAGATCAATTTCAGATGTATGGCATTGGCATGAACGCTTTCATCTTCCGCACTGCCCTCGCCAACTTCCGCTATGCGATGATATTGACTGCCCTACGCCGTCTCTCGGAGTGGAACAAGCAAGATGGCATCTTCAGCGATGACGAGAACGCCTTGGTTTGTGATGACAAGGATTTCGACATTGCCATGGAGATTGTTGGTTGCCTCGTCAATCACACGGCACGTGTTTACTCAGTTCTTGCCAAAGAAAGCGAGAATCCATTTGCCAACAAGGGAATCAATCTCTCATCAGAAGAGTTACGACTCTATAATGCGATACCTGCTGGTGAAATCAAGACAAAGGACTTTATCTGCATTGCGGAATCATTCAATGTCTCAAAACGAACCGCCCATCGAATACTAGGCAAGTTCAGCAGTCAATACGGCATTCTCTCACCTGTGCGACATGGTGCATATTATAAATCTGCTCCCAGAGTCTAACTATCCTACTTTCTCCTCCCAAGTACCATACTTACGGAGGGAAAGCAGCATAGTTATAACGAAATAATAAATATCAAATCATAAATTATAAATCCTTAAACAAAAAAATATAATAGAAAATATCAAAATCAGAGCATACGGCAAGTCGGAACTTGCACTGCTCTACTTCCCTACTGCCAACAGCAGCCATACTGCAGTCAACCATCTGATGGCGTGGGTGAAGAGAATACCTGAAGTGATAGAGGGGCTGCAAAAACTGGGCTATCGAAAGACTGCCAAGTATTTCACCTCACGTGAGGTGAAACTCATCGTCGATTTCCTCGGATATCCATAAGGAGAGAGACTGAATACGATAAGAAGAACCACTGAAATCTACAAGGAAGAAGGTGAAAAAGATAAGGAATGTCCTCAAAAAGTACGCTATAGCAAGCATCGTACGGTATCGTATAAACGACCTTCTGAAATGTAGTATCTTTGCAGTGTAATCCAAAAGGGTTACACGATGAAGCTCTCCCGAAAAGGTAGCCGTCGGAAAGAGAACTTCTGAAAGGCGAAAGCCTTGACGGAGAGCGGAATCGGCAGTAATTAACTCAAAATTTTTAATGTCTTATGATTAAGTTTATTTTGATGCAGAACAAGAACAAGAAGAGTTCTGTCTGCGGCAAGTGGTTCGCTTATCCAGTGGCAGATGAGACCGTAGATCTCGCAGCACTCGCTCATCACATGGAGGAGCACAACACCGGATTCTCCGAGGCTATGTGCCTGGGTATGATGACCGGTATGGTGAAGTGCATCAAGGAGATGCTCCTTCAGGGCAAGAATGTGAAGATCGACAATTTGGCTATCTTCTCCGTGGGTATCAAGAACAAGGAGGGCGCCGACTCCGAGGAGGCTTTCAACGCTGCCACCAACATCGCTGGTGTCAAGCTCCGTGCACGTGCTACGGGTATCTTGAACTGTGCCAACCTCAACAGTGCTGCCAGCGTGAGAAAGGCTAACACCAAGAAAGCCTCTACCTCGACTGGCACAGAGGAAAAGCCTAGCACAGGAGGCTCCGATAGCGGCACAACCCCTACGACCCCTAGCGGCGGTGGAAGCAGCAACCCTGGCGGTAGCTCATCTACAGGAGGCGGTTCTTCCAGCACTGGGTCGGAGGAAGGCGGCAACGTCAAGGAGTACTAGCAGCAAAGGCATCTCATTTTAGTGGATGCTCCTCCCGAAAATCAAAAGAAAGTGTGTCATCCCGATATGGCACACTTTTTTTGCTTTCAATCTATTAACTTTTAGCCAAAATATATTGAAAACTATAAAAATGTGGAACATATAAGATTTTTTGCACATTTTTTTGATGGAATATTTCAAAATTCTTCATATCTTTGCATAAAGCAACCTGAATATTACAAACCTAATTAATAAGTATGCTTATGAAGAAATTTGGAATTATACTTAGCTTGTTTGTCGTCGCCTCCTTGTCCACTTGGGCACAAGGGGCCAAAAGCATCCGCATTACGGAAGTGATGACAAACAACCAGAAAAGTATCGTGGATGAGTTTGGAATGCACAAGGCTTGGGTGGAATTGTCGAACACTTCCTTTACCACCTACAACGTTCGTGGCATGTTTCTCACCACCGACCGCAGAGTGCTCGACAAGAAGATGTCGCCCGAAGAACGGCGAAAGCTGATGTGTCCTCTGCCGAACAACGAGCCTCGCACAACCTTGGCTGGCAAGAAAAGTGTGATCATTTACGACCGCTATATCTGGCATGAAGATTCGGAAGAAACATGCCCAGACTGTTTTCCTAAGGGAAAAGGACACTTCAGATGGTTGAGTGAAGGTACAGGACCTTTCCAACTGAAACTCGGATTGGTTCCTCTCAAGGAAATAGCAGATGCATTCCATGAAAAAAACAACTGGATCGCTCTCTACGATGGTAATGCTGTAGATCTGATAGACTCTATCAGCATCCCATGGTTGAAAGCCAACGAATCATACGCTCTCAGCCGTGACCTCAAGACTTGGAACATTTGTGACGAGACAGATGTCACCCCAGGCTATCTTCCACAAGCCACCGGACTCAGCAAGCCACAGATACTCAAGAAGACCGACCCTCACGGCTATGGCATCGCCATCCTCTCCATGGGGATCGTCTTCTCTTGTCTTGCCCTCCTCTTCATCTTCTTCTGGCTCTTCGGTGCCTACATGAAGCACAAGCAACGCATCGCTGCTGCTACGGAGAAGCACGCCACCTTATTATATAGGACGGGCAAAAAGACGATAGAGGTGACAACCGAACTGGGACACAAGACCAACGTGATGCTCAAGGACGGCTTGACCACCAAGGGTATCGACAAGGAAATCTACATGGCTGTTATCTCGCTCGCCCTGAAAGAATACCTGGAGGATGTACACGACATCGAACCAGGCATCATCACCATCAAGCCTAAGCAGACGAGATGGAACGCTCCGAGATTCAACAATGTTAAGTGAAGAACGAAGAGTGAAAAGAGAAGAATTCAATAGCATCAAGGGCGAAAGCCCATTTATCATTTATAATTTATAATTTATCATGAAGTACGAATACAAAGTAAAAGGCGTCGATTACGAGGTCGAAATACAAGATATAGAAGGCAATATCGCCAACGTGACCGTGAATGGCATCCCATTCGAGGTAGAAATGAAACAACCTGTCAAGGCTGGCAAACAGAAGGTGAAGCTAGGAGGAGTAGGAAGTGAAGAACGAAGAGTGAAGAGTGAAGAATTCAATAGCTCTACCTCTGCACCTGCTGCCGATGCCGCTCCAAAGAGCGCACCTGCCGCTAGTGGCAAGCCTGTCGTTGCCCCACTGCCTGGCACCATCAATGACATCAAGGTAAAGGTGGGCGACAAGGTGAACGTAGGTGACACGGTCGTTATCCTCGAAGCCATGAAGATGCAAAACAACATCGAGGCAGAGAGTGCCGGAACCATCGCCAGCATCAATGTAAACAAGGGTGATGCCGTATTGGAGGGCGACACCTTAGTAACCATTAAATAATCAAGCTTATGGATTTCATCATACAGAACTTCTATGAGTTCCTGACCTATACGGGCTTCGCCAACGCCACGGCAGGAAACCTCATCATGATATTGGTGGGAGGCATCTTCATCTGGCTCGCCATAAAGAAAGACTTCGAACCGCTCCTCTTGGTGCCTATCGGACTGGGAATCATCCTTGGCAACATCCCCTTCCGTGCCGACGCAGGACTGGAAATCGGTCTTTACGAAGACAACTCCGTGCTCAACATCTTCTACCAAGGCGTGAAACAAGGTTGGTATCCCCCACTTGTCTTTCTCGGAATCGGTGCGATGACCGACTTCTCGGCACTCATCAGCAACCCGAAGTTGATTCTCATCGGAGCCGCAGCCCAGTTTGGTATCTTTGGAGCTTACATGATTGCCCTAGCCTTAGGCTTTGAGCCGAACCAGGCAGCTGGTATCGCCATCATCGGTGGTGCCGATGGTCCTACCGCCATCTTCCTCAGTAGCAAGTTGAGCCCTAACCTGATGGGAGCCATCGCCGTTTGTGCCTACTCCTACATGGCATTGGTACCAGTGATTCAGCCACCATTGATGCGTCTCTTGACCACCAAGAAGGAGCGTGTCATCAAGATGAAGCCAGCACGCCAAGTATCACAGACCGAGAAGATTCTCTTCCCTATCATCGGCTTGTTGCTCACCACCTTCATCGTGCCATCTGGTTTGCCATTGCTTGGTATGCTCTTCTTTGGCAACCTTCTGAAGGAAAGTGGAAAGACCACCCGACTTGCCAAGACAGCAGGCAGCAGCCTGAACGACATCGTGGTGATGCTGCTCGGTTTGACCGTAGGTTGCTCTACACAGGCATCAGAGTTCTTGACCCTCAACACCATCAAGATATTCGCCCTTGGAGCCTTGGCATTCGTCATTGCCTCAGCCAGCGGCATTCTCTTCGTCAAGTTGATGAACCTCTTCTTGCCTAAGGGAAAGAAACTCAACCCGCTCATTGGAAACGCCGGTGTAAGTGCCGTGCCTATGAGTGCTCGTATCTCCAACAACCTAGGTTTGGAATACGACCGCCACAACTTCCTCCTCATGCACGCCATGGGACCGAACGTGGCTGGAGTCATCGGATCGGCAGTAGCAGCAGGAGCCTTGCTAGGCTTCCTCAACTAAACGATTGAGGGCAACCACTTCTCGAAAGAGACACCCATAGATAACAAAAAACCTCGTGAAGCTCATTTGCCTCACGAGGTTTTTTATGGAATCATCACACCATCGAATGACTCATATATTTCTTGAAATTCATTCTATTCTCCTACTGTCTCAATCTTCAAGTGACCCGCAAAGGAGATGGTTACTCTCACCTGATAACTGATGGAACTATTCGGTTGAGCCAAGATTGCCAAATAATGGATGCCAGCCGAATCCATCTCCTCAAAGACCAAGTCGCTGAACACCGCCTGCTCCAAGAATGCCGCAGGAACGTTCTTGCTGAAGTCTTGCTTCTTGAAATCCCTGGAGAAGAGTTTCTGTGCGCCATGGAACACATTCAAGTTGACGATATTGTCATAATAGACCTCATCCACCTGAACCCCATCATCGTTCATCGAACTCAGATACACCTTATAGGAAGTAGGATTCACCTGAACATACAGATGGTACTTGTCATCGCCATGGTTGACGATCGTATCACGCTTGATGAGAGTCTTCTGGTTCAACTCCACATTCTTTTGGTGCTCAAAAGAGCGCAAGTAAGACTTATCCGCAGTCTTGACCAACTTGATGAGATCCCCACTTTGGTTCTTGAACTCGAAGAGATGGGCAGCCAACTTGACGATGGAATACCTCACATCGCTTGCGCCCCTCATCACCAAGGTATCGGCATAGACGGCAAAAGCGACCGGTTGGCTAGAAGAATCAGGATAATAAATGGTATCACCCAAGACTCTGAAAGCGACATCCTCGTCATCTTCGTTCAGCCAGATGCCTTGCAACAGTTGCTTAGCATGCTTGTCTTCTTGAGGAGCATCGGCGGCTTGTGTCTTCTTGCCACATCCCACGACAAAGGTGAGCGTGCCAATCATCAACAACATCCAGGCATACTTCCTACATCCTCCGATCATCCCAAGAATATCTGAAAATTTGCTTATCATATTGTTATACATTATTTATATATAGAGCTAGTCCACGGAGCCATTTAGCAAGATGTGCGACTTTCTCTACTGCAAAGATAGCACTTTTCTCTTATACGACAAAACTTTTTCAATTATTTATCGGTTCAAGTATTTTTTTTCCTTAAAATAATTGGCTGATTGCAGAATTTTCACTACCTTTGCACTCGTGAATGAACTAGAAAGACATATAGAAATCCTACTTCTGAGCAACGACTGCGTGATAGTACCAGACTTTGGTGGCTTCATGGCTCATCAGGTAGATGCCCGTTATGATGACAGAGACAGCATGTTTTTGCCACCATTGAGAACCGTTGGCTTCAATCCACAGTTGAAGTTGAACGATTCCCTCTTGGCATTGTCCTATGTAGAGGCCTACGACATCAGTTATCCGGAAGCTATCAACCGCATCGCAGAAGAAGTGGCTGAGATTCGTCAGCACCTTGAAAACGACGGAAAGTACGAAATCAACAATATCGGAACTTTGTTTCTCAACGAAGATGGCAACTACACTTTCGAGCCTTGCGAGGCAGGTATCTTGACCCCAGACTACTATGGTTTGGGTGGTGTCAATATGCTTCCTCTCAGCACTTTGGCTCCTTTGGAGAACAACACAGTATCTATCGAGACCACTCCTATGATGCCTCTAGAGACTGCTCAGGTAGAAACACCATCTACCGCTGTCAACTCCGTGTTTGATGCAGAGATAACCGATGAGAACGAGGAGGAGAACTCCGAGTTTATCCTCATCAAGAAGAGCTGGTTGCGCAATCTGGCTGCTGCCTGCATCGCCCTCATTGCCTTCTTCGCACTCTCTACCCCATTGAAGACTCCAAACATTCAGACGAGCGGAATCGACACAGGCATGTTGACCAAAATCATGCCTAAGGAGATGGTAACCAAGGGCGAGAACGCCAACAGTCTCTCTTCTGAGGCTCTGAGCAACAACGCCATCAAGGTTAACACTGAGAAGAAAGACGACTTGAAGGAGCAGATCGAGCTAAAGAATGCCCAACCTTATTATAGCATTGTTTTGGCAAGCCGTGTTACCAAGCGCAACGCTGCCAGCTACGTAGAAGACTTGCAAGCCAAGGGTCTGAAAGATGCCAAGGTAGTGATTACCCCTACCAACGTGAAAGTCGTTTACGGCTCCTATAGTTCTGAGAATGAGGCTCATAAGGCGCTCAACAAGCTCAGAAACAACGAAGTTTTCGCTGACAGTTGGATTACCAAAGTTAAAGATTAAGCATGAAAAGAGTACGTTGTCCTAAGTGTGATAATTACATCACTTTCGATGAGAAGAAATACGAGGCTGGTCAAAGTCTCGTATTTGTGTGTCCTAACTGCAACAAGCAGTTTGGCATTCGCATGGGTGTATCCAAGCTCCGTGAGACCCGCAAGGAAGAGGTCTTGGACGAGAATGCCAACGAGAACGGTTATGGCTCCATCGTTGTCATAGAGAACGTATTCGCATACAAGCAGGTCATCCCTCTCCAGATGGGTGACAACATCATCGGTCGATACATGAAGAACAGCGGCATCAACTGTCCTATCGAGACCGTTGACCCAAGTGTCGATATGAACCATTGCGTCATCAACGTGAGCCGTGACAAGAAAGGCAAGTTGAAGTATGTGCTTCGTGATGGTCCAAGCTATACAGGAACCTTTGTCGATAACGAGATTTTGGGCGACAAAGAGAAGCGTGTCATCGAGGATGGTACACTCTTCACCATAGGTGCGACCTCCATCATTTTGAGGACTGCCGATGGCGAAGATAAAGAAAAATAAGCCATTACTGATGATAAAGGCGAATATTTATACGATTTTCGCTTACTATCTGAAAGAAATATCACATATTTCGTAATCTTTTTGCTAATATTTTCTTTTGATTGAAAGAAAATACGTACCTTTGCATCTGTAAACTAGAAATACGTTAGGTTATGGATGTAGCAATCGTAAAATACAATGCAGGAAATATCTATTCTGTAGTGAACGCCATGAAGCGTTTGGGCATTAATCCTATTCTTACCGATGATGCCGAAATGCTTCAGAAAGCTGATTGTGTGCTCTTCCCTGGACAAGGGCAGGCAAAGGAAGCTATGGAATACCTGAAGGCACATCAACTAGACCAAGTCATCAAAAATCTTACTCAGCCAGTCCTAGGCATTTGCGTAGGACAGCAGTTGCTCTGCCGTCATTCAGAGGAAGGCGATGTCGATTGCATTGGCATCTTTGATGTTGACGTAAAACGTTTCAAGCCACAGAAGCATGAAGACAAGGTGCCTGCCATGGGATGGAACGAACTTTACGACTTGAAAACAGACTTGTACAAGGGCTTATCTCATCCCTACTCTTACTTCGTGCATAGTTATTATGTGCCACTCTGCGAGGAGACAATCGCTACAGCCGACTATATCCTCCCTTACAGTGCATCTTTACACAAAGACAATTTCTATACTTGCCAATTCCACCCAGAAAAAAGCGGAAAGGTAGGGGAACAAATCTTGAGAAATTTCTTGGACTTATAACACAACCAACAGAAAATTAGATCAATGAAAATAGAACTCATACCAGCCATCGACCTCATCAATGGTCAGTGCGTTCGCCTCACCAAAGGCGACTACGACCAGAAGAAGGTCTATAACGACAATCCTGCCGAAGTAGCCAAACAGTTTGAGCAACTGGGCTTTAAGCGACTCCATGTAGTCGATCTTGATGGTGCAAAGTCTAAGCATATCGTCAATGATGCTGTATTGAAAGCGATTACCACAGAGACATCGCTTGTGGTGGATTTCGGTGGCGGCATCAAGACAGAGGAAGACATCGAGAAGGCATTTGCCGCAGGTGCATCAATGGTTACCGTGGGCAGCATCGCTGTTACCCATCCCGAATTGTTCATGCAATGGATGGACAAATACGGAGCCGACAAATTGATTCTAGGTGCAGACGTAAGAAATGGCAAGATCTCCATCAATGGTTGGAAAGAGGACTCTTCGGAAGACCTTCTTCCTTTCTTGAAACAGTATATAGATAAAGGTGTGAAGAACGTTCTCTGCACAGAAATCAGCAAGGACGGCACGCTTCAAGGTCCTGCCATCGAACTTTACAAAGAAATCATGGCAGCCTACCCTCACCTCCACTTGATAGCATCAGGCGGCGTATCTTGCAACCAAGACATCAAGGCACTAGATGCTGCAGGCATCCCAGCTGTAGTCTTTGGCAAGGCTTTCTATGAGGGCAAGATTCAGGTGGAAGAACTTTTTTAATAAGAAAGTAAAATGAAAGAATTAAATAGAAGCAAAGGCTTGGCAAAGCGAATCGTTCCTTGTCTCGACGTGAAGAATGGCGAGACGGTGAAAGGCACCAACTTCGTCAACCTCCGTAGCGCAGGCGACCCTGTGGAACTGGGTAAAGCCTATAGCGATGCAGGAGCCGACGAACTTGTCTTTCTCGACATCACGGCTAGCTTTGAGGAGCGCAAGACCTTTACCGACATGGTAACTCGTGTGGCTGCCGAAATCAATATCCCATTTACGGTGGGCGGTGGCATCAACGAGTTGAAGGATGTAGATCGCTTGCTCAATGCAGGTGCCGACAAAGTGAGCATCAACAGTGCTGCTATCCGACATCCCGAACTCATCAGTGAGATTGCCAACCATTATGGCTCGCAAGTTTGCGTCTGTGCCATCGATGCTCGACTAGATGCCGATGGATGGCATTGCTACGTCAAGGGTGGCAGAGAAAGAGTGGAGCTTGGACTCTTCGACTGGGCAAAGGAAGTGGCCGACCGAGGTGCTGGCGAGATTCTCTTTACGAGCATGGACCATGACGGCGTGAAGCAAGGATTTGCCAATGAAGCCTTGGCTCGTTTGGCAGATGAAGTGAGCATCCCTATCATCGCATCGGGGGGCGCAGGCAAGATGGAGCATTTCCGTGATGCCTTCACACTAGGCAAAGCCGATGCGGCACTTGCAGCCAGTGTATTCCACTTCGGCGAGATTGCCATCCCCGACCTCAAGCAATATTTGAGAGAAGAGGGAATTAATGTTAGAATATAAATAAAAAGTGAAGAACGAAGAGTGAAGAATTCGACACTCTATAATTAAACATTCAATAAAATGGAAATAGATTTCGAGAAAATGGGCGGACTTGTTCCTGCCATCATCCAGGACGCCATTACCAAGAACGTCCTCATGTTGGGATTCATGAACAAGGAAGCATACGATAAGACGATAGAGACCAAGAAAGTTACATTTTGGAGCCGCTCACGCAACTGTCTTTGGACCAAGGGGGAAACTTCTGGCAACTTCTTGAATCTCGTAAGCATCCAAAACGACTGTGACAACGACACCTTATTAATTAAGGTACATCCAGACGGTCCTACCTGCCACAAAGGTACCGACACTTGCTGGGGCGAGGAGAACGAGTTGAATCCTATCCTCTTCCTCTCTGAGCTTCAAGACTTCATCGACAAGCGTCACGAGGAAATGCCTGAGGGTAGCTACACAACAAGTCTCTTCAAGAAAGGTGTCAACAAAATGGCACAAAAGGTTGGAGAAGAAGCAGTTGAAACCATCATCGAAGCTACCAACGGCAATGATGAGAAACTCGTTTACGAATCTTCCGACCTTCTCTACCACCTCATCGTATTGCTCACTAGCAAGGGATTGAGAATCGAAGATATTGCCAAGGAACTACAGATGCGCCACGACCCAGACTGGGACAAGAAGCGCCGAGTAGCCAAGAGCAAAGGAGAAATGAAATAATAAAGAACAGAAATAATGCTAATAGATTATCAGAAAGTAAGCATATACCAAGCAGACAAGTGCGTGCTCAAGGATGTCAACTTCCATGTTGACGAAGGAGAGTTCACCTACTTGATTGGCAAGGTCGGCTCAGGAAAGAGTTCTCTTCTGAAAACCTTGTACTGCGAATTGGACCTCGTAGAGGGAGAGACAGAGAAAGCCGAGATTCTTGGACGCGACCTCAAGGTTATCAAGCGCAAGGAAATTCCTGCGTTACGCAAAGAGCTTGGCATCATTTTCCAAGACTTCCAGTTGCTCCACGACCGCACCGTGCGCAAAAACTTCGAGTTTGTGCTCAAGGCTACTGGTTGGAAAAAGAAAGACGACATCAACAAGCGCATCGAGGAAGTGCTCAACGAGGTAGGCATGATAGAGAAAATCGACAAGATGCCTCACGAGTTGTCTGGAGGAGAGCAGCAGCGCATAGCCATCGCTCGTGCCCTACTCAACAATCCAAAGGTGATCATCGCCGATGAGCCTACTGGCAATCTCGACCCAGAGACAGCCAGCAACATCGTGAGTCTTCTCAAAGACATCACCAAACAAGGCACAGCCGTTGTGATGACGACCCACAACATTCCGATGCTCGACAAGTTCCCCGGCATCGTGTATCGCTGCAAAGATGGCGAATTACACGACGTAACCAAGGAATACAATCACATCGACCTCACAGAAGATGGAGAGGAGAACTAAATTCAATTAAGAATTATTAATTATAAAATATTACGACTATGAAGGTAATGAAATTCGGAGGTACATCCGTAGGCTCACCAGAGCGCATGAAGGGAGTAGCCTCTTTGATTACAGAATCAGGCGAGCCAACATTCGTTGTGCTTTCTGCCATGAGTGGTACAACCAACTCTCTCGTTGAGATTTCTGACTATCTCTACAAGAAGAACCCAGAAGGTGCCAACGAGGTAATCAACAACTTGGAGAAGAAATACATGCAGCACGTAGAGGAACTCTACTCTACCGACGAGATGAAGAAGACCACACGTGAGTTCTTGCATGGTGAGTTCGACTATCTCCGCTCCTTCACCAAGGATCTCTTCACTTCTTTCGAGGAGAAGAGCATCGTGGCCCAGGGCGAGGTTATGAGCACCAACATGGTTGTAAACTACTTGAACGAACAAGGTATAAAGGCTGTATTGCTCAGCGCATTAGACTTTATGCGTACCGACAAGAACGCAGAGCCAGACCCACAGTACATCAAGGAGAAGCTTGCTGCTATCATGGAGCAGAACCAAGGTTATCAAATCTATATCACACAAGGCTTCATCTGCCGCAATGCTTACGGTGAGGTAGATAACTTGCAGCGTGGTGGTAGCGACTATACAGCTTCCCTCATCGGTGCAGCCCTCCCTGCAGAGGAGATTCAGATTTGGACAGACATCGATGGTATGCACAACAACGACCCTCGTGTGGTAGAGCATACAGAAGCTGTACGCCAGTTGAACTTCGAGGAAGCAGCCGAGTTGGCATACTTCGGTGCTAAGATTCTCCACCCTACTTGCGTTCAACCAGCCAAGTACGCAGGCATCCCTGTTCGCTTGAAGAACACCATGGATCCTAAGGCAGACGGTACTATCATCGACAATGTCATCGTACGTGGCAAGATCAAGGCTGTAGCAGCTAAGGACAACATCACTGCCATCAAGATCAAGAGTAGTCGCATGTTGCTCGCTACTGGTTTCTTGCGCAAGGTATTCGAGATTTTCGAGAGCTACCAGACTCCTATCGACATGATTGCTACCTCAGAGGTAGGTGTCAGCATGAGTATCGATAACGACGCTCACTTGAACGACATCGTCAACGAGTTGAAGAAGTATGGTACTGTCACCGTAGATTCAGACATGTGTATCATCTGTGTAGTAGGTGACTTGGATTGGAGCAACGTAGGTTTTGAGACGATGGCTACAGATGCGATGAAGAACATCCCTGTGCGCATGATTTCATACGGTGGTTCTAATTACAACATCTCATTCCTCATCAAGGAAAAAGATAAGAAGCAAGCATTGCAGAACTTGAGCAACGTCTTGTTCAAGGACTAATATAAGGTATTCTAATTTAACTATAACAAAACATTTTAAGGATAAAAGCGAAATGAAAGGTACATTTCCGATAGATAAATTTCAGGAGATACAGACTCCGTTCTACTATTACGACACCGCTGTGTTGAGAAAGACCCTCAAGACTATCAACGAGGAGGCTGGCAAGCATGAGAACTTCGAGGTACATTATGCCGTAAAGGCAAATGCCAACCCTAAGGTGCTCAACATTATCTGCCAGGCAGGCTTGGGTGCCGACTGTGTGAGCGGAGGTGAGATTCAAGCAGCCACCAATGCCGGTTTCCCGGCTAGCAAGATAGTATATGCTGGCGTTGGCAAGAGCGATTGGGAAATCAACCTCGGATTGGAGAAGGGAATCTTCTGCTTCAATGTGGAGAGCATCCCAGAGCTAGAGGTCATCAACGAGCTCGCAGAGAAACAAGGCAAGGTGGCACAGGTATGTTTCCGCATCAACCCTAACGTGGGTGCTCATACACATGCTAACATCACAACCGGACTGGCAGAGAACAAGTTTGGTATCGCCATGGAAGACATGGAGAACGTGATTGAGGAAGCAGCACAGATGAAGAACATCAAGTTCTTAGGTCTGCACTTCCACATTGGTAGTCAGATACTTGACATGGGTGACTTCGAGGCACTCTGCAATCGTATCAACGAATTGCAAGACCAACTCGAAAGCCATCACATCATAGTGAAGAACATCAACGTGGGTGGCGGTCTTGGCATCGACTACAACCACCCTAACCGTGTGCCAATCCCAGACTTCAAGGCTTACTTCGACACTTATGCCAAGTTCTTGAAGTTGCGTGAAGGTCAGAAGTTACACTTCGAGTTGGGTCGTGCCGTGGTAGGTCAGATGGGAAGCCTCATCACTAAGGTTCTCTATGTGAAGCAAGGTACAGCCAAGCAGTTTGCCATCGTTGATGCCGGCATGACAGACCTCATCCGCCCAGCCCTCTATCAGGCATACCACAAGATAGAGAACATCTCCAGCAATGAGCCAGAGGAAACTTACGACGTGGTAGGTCCTATCTGCGAGTCGAGCGATGTCTTTGCCAAGGCTATCGACATCAACAAGACTCATCGTGGCGACTTGATAGCTCTTCGTTCAGCCGGAGCTTACGGCGAAATCATGGCGAGCCAGTACAACTGCCGCCAGTTGCCTAAGGGCTATATCACGGAAGACCTTTAATGACGTTTGGAATAATCGGGAGTGAAAGCCACTCCTGATTTTTACGAGAGAAGAAAATGATAACAGTTAGTTTAACAACTATAATCACAAGCGCAGTAGTGGTAGCATTGGCAATCCTCGGATCGCTGATCAATCCATTCCTGCGCTCGTTGCGCTTTCCAAAGCTTGCCAGTTCAGAAGATACAGAAGCGTCCTCAGAGACAGAGAGCCCAGAAGACATCTCTTCCCAAAATGAAGTCTCAGAGAAGCGCCCGCCTATCACGGTGTTGATTACCGCTCATGACAACCTGCCGGAGTTAGAGCGTAATCTCCCTATGTTTCTGAAGCAGCAATACCCAGCCGACTATCAAGTCATCGTGGTTTGCCAGAGCACAGACGGCGAGACCATCGACTTCTTGAAGCGCACTGCCGCAGAGAATCCTCATCTTTATTATACATATATTCCAGAGAGTTCTCGCTACATGAGCCGCAAGAAGCTCCAAATCACCCTCGGTGTAAAGGCTGCCAAGAATGAATGGATTCTGATGACCGAGCCATCTTGCAAGCCAGAGAACGACAAGTGGTTGATGACCATGGCACGCAACTGTCAAGAGCCCAACCACTTGGTATTGGGATATGTTGGCTTCGATGAAGAGACCAAGGGTGTTCGCCGCTTCGAGAGCATCCGCAAGGCTTTCTATCTCCTTCGCCGTGCTCAACACTCCTATGGTTATCGTACTCACATGCCGAATGTAGCCTTTCGCAAGAGCGACTTCATGCGTGAGCAAGGTTATCAAGGCAACTTGGAGTTGATACGTGGCGAGTATGACTTCTTGGTCAATAAATATGCACAATGTGGCGAGACTTCCGTAGAACTGGCTAGCGATGCTTGGCTCATCCATGACGAGCCATCCAGCAAGGCTTGGCACAATGCCCATCTCTACTTGCAAGCATCACGCCGCTCGTTGAGCAGAGTAGCATCCATGCGCACCTTGATGTTCTTCGACCACTTGTTGCCTCACCTCAGTCTCATCGCCTCCATCGCCACCTTGGCATACGGTATCATCATGCACGACTGGATATTGACGGGTAGCGCAGGCTTCGCCTTCTTGCTCCTCTTCATCCTACGCATGATCATCGCCAAGAAGGCTATCAAGCATTTCGACGACGAGATTTCCATCATCAAGTTGCCTTTCTATGAGTATGGCATCGTATGGAGAAACCTAGCCAACAAATTGAGATATTGGAGAGCAGATAAGAATGACTTCACCAGCCATAAACTATAAAGATTTATGAAAGTATTTTTGTTCGTTTCCAAGCAGAAGAAATTGTACAAGATGTACATGCCCTATCTTGACGCATTGAACAAGCAGCTCGACATCGTAAAGCAGATGGCAGATGCCGACATTGTGCTGATAGTAGGAGCATGGACCATCAAGGGTGCCCAACTGGCTCGCCAAGCGAGAAAGATGGGCATTCCATACATCGTGTGTCCTCTCGGTGATATATCCGAGCGAAATTGCAAGAACCCTCACTTCAAGCGAAGTTTGCAAACCCTTATGTATCAGAAGAAGATGTATCAGAAGGCAAACCTCTTGATAGCGACGACTCCGATGGAGAAAACTTACTTGGAGAAAAAGGCTTGGAATACGAACATTTCGCTGATTCGATATTTCGGATATAGCCATCTCACCTCTGAGAACAACATGGCGGAAGACTGGTATCATGCAGACACTTCCACCCTATCCATCTTTGAGCAGCACAAGGCAGAGGCCATCGCTGCCCAAACGAAGGATGCCATCATCGCTCAGATTTTACAGATACAGAGTCGTATGCCTCACCAAAACATACCTCAGAGTTATCTGGATGACTTGCACGACTTGCTCTATGCCGACAACTATGACGAGGATGCCATCAATGAGGAGTTAGCTAAGCTAAAACTCTCCGACTATGCCGCCTCCGTCTTCCAGGCGATGACCGAGAAGACCGGTCTCACCGAAGGCTTTATGCCACAACCTGCCAAGAAAGGCAGAAAGAGCAAGGATATACTGAAGTATGTGAAGTTAAAATAGGTGTTATGGGGTTTCCCGGTGTATCTCTTCTGCTGCCATTGTCACTGAGTTATCCTCTGGCAAGCGATAAGGTTTGACATGATCCATCAGATAGATATGATTGAGCGTATATTCATTAGCCATGAGTGTACGCTCTCTTTTTTCTTTTGTATCAAGTTGGCATTCCCAGATTGTCATCACGTGCCATCCCATCCTTGCCAACTGATGTTGCACCTCGACATCTCGCTGCTTATTGCGAGTAATCTTTTGGCTCCAAAACTCTACATTCGTCTTGGGTAGTCGATACTTGTCACAATTCTCATGCCCATGCCAAAAGCAACCATTCACAAAGATGCAAGTGCGATATTTGCGAAGGACTATATCTGGCGTACCAGGCAATCGACGACAGTTGACACGATAACGGAATCCGCAGGCAAAGAGATACCTCCTCACCATCATCTCAGGCTTCGTATTCTTGGAATGAATAGAAGCCATGATCTTGCTACGTTGTTCTGCCGTCAGTTGTGCCATATTCCCCAAATGATATGAATCCCTATTTCACTCGTTTACACGATTTCTCGGTATTTGATGCCGCTAAAGTACAAAGAAAATACCTAATAGCCAAAACTTTTCACCTGTTTCTTTCGATAATGACAAGAATAATGATTATCATGGAGGAACGCTATCGCCTTATCATCAGGCTTAGCCATCGAACTGGATGACCTCGGAAAAGGAATTTTGGATTGTGATGTTGTAGAATAAATATAGCGCCACAACTAATATTCCTTACTGCAAGAACTCCTTTACCACCTTGGTATATTCCTCATGATGGTCGCGATAAGCCATCGCATGGATGGAGCCTTTGGCTATGAAGATGGCTTTCTTGCCTTTCGTCTTTGCCTCATACAGTGGCTGGAGCATACGATAAGGCACAAAGTCATCTTTGTCGCCGTGGATAAAGAGCATCGGTTTGGTGCTCTTCCTTACCTGCTCTATCTGTTGCGCCTCAGCAAACGACCAACCATACTTCAACTGGCAAAGCCTAGAAGTGGTATTCATCAAAGGGAAAGATGGCAAGCCAAACTGATCTTTGAGCTGAGCCGCAAACTCATCCCATACGCTCGAATAGCCACAATCCTCTACAAAGCATTTCACGTAATCGGGAGTCTTCTCACCCGATACCGCCATCACTGTCGCCGCACCCATCGAAATGCCATGAAGCACTTGCTGGGTATGGGTATCTTTCAGGCTCATATTCTGCATAGCTCCCCTCGACTTCGAGAAGATTTCATCAGCCACTTCTGACCATCGGACGACATCCCACCTATCTTTCCATCCCATTTGGATATGGTCGCCCTCACTCTCGCCATGACCATAAAGGTCTGGCAGAAGCACATTATATCTCATATCGTGATTGTAGAGATAGGCGATATGGAGCATTCCCTCGGCACGCACCTTATAACCATGCACCACCACCGCCGTCTTACCGGTAGGTTTCGGTGCATAGAGATAAAGGGCATGCCCCTTATAGCCCGAAGGCATCACTACAAAGGTATCCTTTATGGTATGATTCTGATAAATGGAATCCATCCAAGCCATCGTCCAAGGGCATTCCTTGCGGATGCGATTACACTGAGCATCAGCCGTTTTTCTATCTTGCTGAGTATAGCCGAGAGAATAATCCAGCATGTAAAAGCTTGCACCCATCAAGCAGGCGACAACTAACAATAAAGTTACCATTACTCCCCCGATTATCTTGTATTTTCTTCTTGTTTTCATAATTGTAAACCTTTATCTATAAAACCCATCAGAACCGATGAATTTTCGGTTTGATGACGCTAAATTACAATGATTTGATGAAATAAGCAAACTTTTCTGTCGTTTTTTGAGATAATTACGATAAATATGCCTATCTTTGCAGAAGATAGGCTGCACCTTAGCAATTAGAAAGCAAGCTTTCATTGCATTCGGTTTGCACTATCTTTGCAGAAGCTTTACAATCAGACATTAACTTTTCAAAGAACCCAACAGAATGATCGAACAAAAGATAATTAACTCACTGACCCATTGCCCTCTATTCCATCGAATGAGCGAAATGGAAATCGCAGACGCACTCTCCTGCATCTGCCACAAAATCATCCCATTCAAAAAACACGCCCTCTACTCCATCGCAGGATTCGAATACCCCCATGCCGACATCGTACTCAACGGCGAGATGACAGCAAGGATGGTATCAGGCTCTTCGGGCAGACAACTGGAGGTAATCCAATTCCGAAAAGGAGATGTGATAGCCCCCAACTTCATCTTTGCCAACCCCAACGTGATGCCCGTCACCATTGAGACAGAGAGCGAAGTGAACATTCTCAGAATGTCATCCCGCTCTCTGCAACAACTCGTTGACTCTTTCTCCACCATCCGCTGGAACTTCATCGGCATACTCTCTAATATAGGTGCTTATCTCGCTTCCAAGATGAAGTTCATCTCCCTACTCACCATCAAGGAGAAAGTGAGGTTCTATCTCCATACTGAAGCATTGGTACAACATAGCAAGACGATTGTTCTTGCCCAGTCACGCCAGCACTTGGCAGATTCTTTCGCCATCCAGAAGTTCTCACTTATCAGATGCTTGGCAGAACTGGCAGAAGATGGAGCCATCAGCATCAACGGCAAGGAGATTACCATTCTGGACATCAGAAAGTTACAATTATAAATATTTTACAGACTTCTATATAAATATTTTACAGACTTCTATTCTGAGCAAACTTCTATATTCAGAGTAATCTCTATAGGTTATTACTCTGTAAGTTGCATGCTCTTCAAATCTTCCTCAACGGTCGAGATGCTTCCCAATCCGAACTTCTCGACCAATACTTTGAGAACATTTGGAGAGACGAAGGCTGGCAATGTAGGACCGATGTGAATATTCTTGATGCCCAAGCTTAAGAGAGCCAACAATACGATGACAGCCTTCTGCTCGTACCAAGCAATATTGAAGACTATCGGCAGGTCGTTGATGCTATTCGCCTTGAATATCTCCTGTAGCTTCATCGCCACTACCACCCACGAATAACTGTCGTTGCACTGCCCTGCATCCAACACACGAGGGATGCCATTTATCTCGCCCAGCGGCAACTTGATGTAGCGATACTTGGCGCAGCCTGATGTCAAGATGATGGTATCTTTCGGCAAAGACTTGGCAAACTGCTCGTAATACTCACGGCTCTTCATTCTGCCATCGCATCCGCTCATCACCACAAACTTCTTGATGGCACCACTCTTCACAGCCTCCACTATCTTGTCGGCAAGGGCAAAGACTTGTGCATGGGCAAAGCCACCCACTATCTCTCCTTCATCTATAGCCGTAGGAGGCTCGCAAGTCTTCGCCATCGCTATCACCTCAGAGAAGTCCTTGTGCCCATCCTCGCCTGTCGAAATATGCTTCCATCCAGGATAGCCGGTGGAATTGAGGGTGAAGACTCTACCTTGATAAGAGGCATTAGCCAATGGCGGCACGATGCAGTTGGTGGTAAAGATGATAGGTCCATGGAACGACTCAAACTCCTCCTTCTGTCGCCACCACGCATTACCATAGTTGCCCACCAAGTGCTTGTATGCCTTCAACTTAGGATAATAATGAGCAGGCAACATCTCGCTGTGAGTATAGACATCGATGCCTATGCCTTCCGTCTGGCGCAAGAGATCTTCGATGTCACGCAAGTCGTGTCCACTAATCAAGATGCCAGGGTTCTTCCCCACTCCGATATTCACCTTAGTTATCTCCGGATTGCCATAAGCTTCGGTATTCGCCTTGTCGAGCAAAGCCATCACATCGACTCCCGTCTTGCCAGTTTCAAGCACCAAGTCGAAGAGTTCATCCACCGATACATTCGGCTTGGAAATCATGGCCAAGGCATGAGCCATGAAGGCGATAATGCGATCATCGGTCTTACCCAACCGTGCGGCGTGCTCATAATAAGCCGCCATACCCTTTAAGCCAAACATCGTAAGTTCCTTGAGCGATTTGACATCCTCATTGTCATAGCCACGCATCTTCTCCAAGAGTTTCAAGCCGTGCTGAATACGAGCTTTGAGGCTCTCATCATCGAAGTTGGCATTGGTGATGGTAGCGAAGAGCGAATCCGTGATGAAGTGGCTCACTTCCTCGAAACAAGGGCAGCACTTCTTGTCCTTATCACAGCTATCAGTCGGCATCGTCTTCATTCTCTTCTCCATAAGAGTTCCCATCGTCTTCACGATAGAGAGCAGAATGTCCATATTCAAACTTGTCTCTGGCAGTTTGCCGCAAACGCCTCTTGTCGTACACCCAGTTCCCTTTGCCGTCTCCTGGCATTGAAAACAAAACATCTTCGTTTCATTCATAATGTTTCCTTTCCTTGTTTAATTACACATTTTGATTTAATAACTGTGGCATGAAGTTTACGGCAATCAGCTATCTGAAGCCGATGGCATCTGTTGCTTCACGACAGTGCAAAGATACGGAAAGATGTGAATCGGCATCGGACACAAATGTGACCAAAAAGCATATAATGAAAGTTAAAGAATGATTTATTACGCTTATAATTATTATCTTTGCAATAAAATAAAACATGCGATTATGACAACACCACTCCAAGAAAGGCTCTTTGCCTTACAAGATAAGCAGTATGCAGCTTTCCAAGCCAAGTTGACACCAGGGGTGCCGATGATATGATAAGGTATAGAACTATAGAAAAGTTAGTAAACATTTTAGCAAGCATCATTTGCTTCATTTTCTTTTGCATTTATAATGTTATTGATTATTTCAACAGCATATTCCAATTTACACCAAATATTCCAAATTCATTTATATCAGAAGAAAAATGGAGAAAGAGATTACGCAAGTTGTTTACAGTCTATTACCGAAAAGACCTCCCAACAACTGATAAACGCATGCACAACACGTGATATACATGTGCATATCAGCTGCTATGCAATCGCACAACAGCTGTTGGGCGATCAACGAAGCTATATCTTTCAACTTCTTTTGCTATATTTCCACCCTAACATTCGTTATTGTCGGAAGAATTGTTTACCTTTGTGGCTGTGAACAATCTTAACGAAATAAAAACAAGACAATTATGGCTATCAAATACGAGATACATTACCTGCCCAACGCTGGAGGCGAAGGAAAGACTCGCAGATTCGCCCACATCTTCGAGGAACCTGCGATGAAGGACCAACAAGTGATAGAACGACTTGCCAAACATAGTTGCATGGGCGAAGGCGAAATTACCGCAGTGCTGATGAACCTGCGACACATGATAGAGGAAGACCTCAGAGATGGCAGGCGAGTCAACATCCCTGGCATCGGCTACCTCTCACTCTCCGCCGACCTCGACATGGATGAGTTGAAACCCGACAGCAAGGTGCGTGCCGACTATGTGAGCATGAGGGGCATCAAGTTTCGTGCCAACGCCAACCTCGTGAAAGAAGTGAAGCGAAAAGTACACTTTGAGAAATCTCAATACACCTCTCGCTCCTACCCTTTCTCCGAGGAAACGCTCAAGGAGAAAATCAGGGAATACCTCAAGACCAACCGCTCCATCAATCGCCGAGTATTGGAACGAGAGTTTTATATCCGCAAGCAGACTGCACTCAACTGGCTCAACCGCCTCGTAGATTCTGGCTTCCTCATCAAGGAAGGAGCCAGAAACTCACCGGTCTATTTCTTGGCAAAAGAATAGGAGGATTATCATATAAGGAGGAAAAGTTATCTCACAGGAAAGGAGAAGATGCGTTACATAAGAAGGAGAAATCATCATGAACAAGGAAAGTAGAATCACGGAGCAGAGTTCGCTCTACGACCATCTGGAAGAGATGAGCGTGGAGGAGCTCACCGCCCACATCAATACCGAGAATAAGAAGGTGACTGAGGCGATAGAGCAAGCCTTGCCTGCCATCAACCGACTCATATCCGCCATCGAACAGCAAGTGAAGCATGGTGGAAGACTCTTCTATGCCGGTTGCGGAACTGGGGGAAGACTAGCCACACTCGACACCATCGAAGTACAGAACACCTACGGTATTGATGGCTCTCAGATACAAGCCATCTTCCCTGGTGGCATCGGATGCCTCACGCAAACCAAGGAGTCTCGTGAGGACGACTTGGAGGATGGATGGAAGCAGTTGCAAGACAAAGGCTTATCCCAAAAAGACTTCGTGCTAGGTTTCTCTGCCAGCGGCACTACCCCCTTCGTGCTCTCCATCTTGAAGCATTGCAAGGCTGAAGGAATCCCTACCGGTTGCATCGTCAACAATCCCCACTCTCCCATCGCCGAGCAAGCGGACAATCCCGTGGAAGTCATTACGGGTCCTGAGTTCGTGACAGGCAGTACAAGAATGAAAGCAGGCAGTTCGCAGAAGATGATACTTGATATGATCAGCACGAGCTTACAAATTCGCCAAGGCAGAGTGGAAGGCAACAAGATGGTGAACGCCAAGCTCATCAATCACAAACTCATCGACCGAGCTTGCCGCATCTTCATCGAGCGCCATCCGGAATATGCCGACAAATACGAGGAGGTGAAGCAGATGATATTGAAGGCAGGAAGCGTGAAGAAAGCAGAAAAGAGCTACTTTCCACAGAAAAAACTATAAAAAAGTTTGCATATTCATTTATTACTCGTATCTTTGCATAAGATTATAACGTTTGAGAACATGATGACAGAGACTAACGACAGAAGACTGCCTGTAGGCATTCAATCCTTTGAGAAAATCAGAAAGGAAGGATACTTGTATGTTGACAAAACCGACTTGATTTGGAAACTTGCCAACAATAGCAAAACATACAATTACCTAAGCCGCCCACGCCGCTTCGGTAAGTCTATTTTGGTGGATACACTCCAAGCTTACTTCGAGGGAAAGAAGGAACTCTTCGAGGGTCTCAAAATCATGGAATTAGAAAAGGATTGGAAGCACTACCCTGTCATCAGACTCGACATGAGCAATGCTGGTGCTGAGCCAGAATTCATCCGTTCCTATTTCGATGAAGTATTTCATGGGTACGAGAAAGAATACAACATAGAGGTTCGCCCCCAATCATCACTCTCGGTTCGTTTCATCAATATTATCCAGACAGCCTACAACAAGACAGGCTTACAAGTTGCCATCTTAATAGACGAATACGACTCCCCTTTGCAGCATTCGTGGAAGACACCTTCTCATGAGGCTTGCACGGCAGTGTATAGAGAAGTATTTGCCGTCTTGAAATCCCAGGACAAATACGAGAAGTTTGTCTTCATCACTGGTATCACCAAGTTTACACAGATTTCATTATTCTCTGTTCTCAACAATCTGACCAACATCAGTTTCTTGCCACAATACGCTGCACTCTGCGGTATTACGGAAGAAGAGATGAAGGAGAACTTCAAGCCTGAATTGGAAGAAATGGCAGAAGTAAATGGCTGGACGCTTGAGCAGACACATGACAGACTGAAAGAATATTATGATGGCTATCATTTCAGCCGTCGTAACATGGTGGAGATCTACAATCCATTCAGCCTCATCAATGCTCTCGACACCCAAGAATTAAATTGCTTTTGGGCAGCTTCTGGAGCCACCTCCATGTTGCCTAAGTTTGTAGATGACATGGAGTTACGCTTAGGCAAATTCGACCATTGCCCTATCTTGCGTAACACCTTGGAAATATCAGATGTTACAGATGGTGGAGCTGAGCTTTTTCTCTATCAGACTGGTTATCTCACCATCAAAGAGGCTGACGAATTTGGCTATATCTTGGGATTCCCTAACGAAGAGGTGAAGCAGGCACTCTATGAAATCGTATTGCCAACACTGACCATGCGAAGAGAAAATGACATTCAGTCTATGCAAGGTGCATTGTATCGTCAGTTGGGCACTGGCAAGATAGATGAAGCGATGAAAATTCTGAAATCTTTGATTGCTGATGTACCTTATAGTAACAAGAAGTTAGCCTCCATGGATATGGAGGAACGCTATCGCTTAATTATCAGCAGCATTTTAAACGCCATAGGTTTAAGAGTGGAAGTAGAACACATGCTTGCCACGGGCAGAATCGACATCATAGCCCAAACCTCTCGCTATATCTATGTGATAGAGTTGAAACTCTCCAAGAATGGTGGTGTTGAGGCTGCCAAGAATCAGATCATCACCAATCAGTACTTGGAGCCATTCAAGGCAGACAAGCGAAAGCCAATCGGCTTGGCCATAGAATTGGATGACCTAGGAAAAGGACTCTTGGATTGGAAGGTGGTAGGATAGTTGTTATATAGCAAATGAAAAAGATAATATTTGCGTTTATTATAGTATTTACAAGTTGCATAGCCAAGGATGGACCTTTCCCTCCCTCCTTGGCGAAGGTGCTAGATGAGATTATTGCAGAATCAGAGGGGTTCAATATCTAAAATAGCGATTAGTAACCTAAACACACCATACAAGATAAACATCAGACCTGTAACGTAGCCTTTAAGATAACTTATATAACTTGTAGTGAAACTAGGAGTATAATCATACCTACGCTTATAATTATCATACATAATTGTTATCCCTGCCAATATAAAACAACCAACATGCCACTTTTCCACGACAATAGTTGCCGCACCAAAGCATACAGTCATGACAGAAAAGACCACTTTAGTAACATAAACTGCAGTACTTACAGATTTTCTGTTTTTTATAACCCGGAACAATATTGCGTTTCCTGTTACAAAAGCTGCTATACCAATAATAATATACCAAATCATATTGTCACCTTTCACTATCCTACTCCCAACAACTCCACCTCAAATATCAAGGTAGAGCCACCAGGGATGCCTGGCTGAGAGAACTTGCCATATCCCATCTCGGCAGGGATGTATAGCTCCCATTGGTCGCCTACGTGCATCTGCTGCATAGCAACTATCCAGCCATCTATCAAGTCAGAGAGGCGCATGGCAAAAGGAGTGCCACCACGGCTGGAATCAAACTTCTTACCGTTGATGGTCCATCCTGTATAATGCGCCGTCACGATGCTGCGCTTACTTGGGCTAGCACCCTTGGGGTCGCCCGACTTCAACACCTTATAATATATACCACGAGGCAGAGCCTTTACACCCTCCTCCTTAGCTTTCTCTTCCAGCCAACGCTTGTTGGCTTCTACATATTCTCTTTTTGCCATAATTTCTTTATTTATATAACGGCTGCAAAAGTACAAAAAAGAAAGCAATTAACCATCAATATTTGGTGAAAAAGGTAAAAAAGAAAAATGCAGCCTCCTCTCATTCTAGAGAGGCAGACTGCATTTCGCTTTTATCTAATTAGTTTCTCATCTACTAGAATCTTCCTGGAGGAGGACCCATTGGGCGACCACCACCATTGAATGGACGACCGCCGAAGTCTGGACGACCACCGCCGCCAGGACCACCTTTGCCACGAGCATCCTTGCCTCCGAAGAGGTTCATACGATATACCACGTGGAGCATAGCGTAAGAGTTGATGGCATTGTACTCTGTATCGGTGCGGCTCATCGCAGAGATGGCACGTGAGAAGGTGCTCTGCTGATGCAAGAGGTCGTAGAACTGGAGCATCACGGTGAGTGGCTTACCCTTGAGGAAGCCCTGTGAGAGCTGTGCATTCCATACCAACTCGTCGGTGTTCATAGAGGCATCCGAGAATCCACGGCGACTGCTGTTGGAGAGACTTGTGTTCACACTCATACCCCAAGGAGCGGTAATCGTGAAGCTTGGACCATAAGAGAACTGCCAAGTGTCGGCATTGCTATTAGGCTGCAACTTGTTGCGACCATGAGTATAGTTGAGCGAACCATCGAGGGTAACCTCCAACCAGGAGTTGCGGTAAGCCAAGGAGAGGCGCTGTCCCCATCCGAGGGAAGTGGTCTTGTTCTTCTCTGCCACCTTGTTGACATCGAGATAACTCATATAGTTGTTGTAGCTCAAGTCGAGGCTTGTATTCACGTTCCAAACACCAGCACTATCAATGGAGCAGTTGAAGAATCCACCTACGAAGGCATTCCAGTTACCATTGATGTTTTCTGGTCGAGTCACACGTCCACCAGTTTCCTCATTGTAAGTCACCTTGTTGCTGATGCTATTGCTGGTGGTCGAGAAGTTACCAAATATCGCATAACCCAAGTTGTGGCTCTGCGTGAAGTTGTTGTAGTCGGCACGCACGCTCTGGGTGAAGGATGGCTTCAAGCCTGGGTTACCCTCGGTGATGTTGAGCGGGTCGCTGTCATCACGGATGTTGAGCAAGTCGGTCATTGATGGCTGCGAGGTAGTGCCTCGGTAGTTGATGCGCAAGCGACTCATCTTGGAGAACTTATAGCGGAAATCGAGTGTTGGCGAGAAGTTGACCACGTTGCGCACGGTGTCGGTATGTACGCCCAGATAGTCTTGTACAAACTTGGTGCGCTGTGGTTGCATCATCACACCGAAGCTCAAGTTGTACTTCTGACGGATGAATCGCATCATTACCTGTATCTCGTGGATGTAGTTGCTATACTCCGAGAAGCGGCTCAGGTCGCCATCGAGATAGTCCTCCAAAGGCTTGCCCAAGATGGAGAGATAGTTGTCCCAACTGCGATAGGCTGGCGAGAGAGCATTCCAACGGCTCACCTCGTCGGCATCCAGGATAGAGCCTGTACCCATGCCATTGCCATCGAAGGTGTAGGTGTTGCGGTCGCTACGAGTGTAATTATAGGTGAACTTATAACTGAACTGCAAGAAGGTAGCCTTCCAAAGTGGCTCGCTATAGGTGAACCGTCCGCTGTAACTGTATTTCTTGCTTGGCGTCACATTGTATCGACGTGTCTGATAGGTGGAGTCGAGTCCATCCTTGGTCTTCATCAGATAGAAGTCGGCAGCCGACTGGGAGATACTCTTGCTGTCCGTCTTGTTGTAGCTGGCATCCACACGGAGAGTGAGGTTGCGTCCCTTGTTGTTCAACTTGCGGTTGTACTGCAACATACCGGTCATGCTGTTGTTGGAACTGTAGCTCATGCTGTTGGAGCTATTGGTGTTGACCAACTTCTCCAGTCGTTGCAGTTCGCTCTTGCTCTTCTCGGAATCGAAGTTGGCTGCGAAGGCATCAGCAAGAGGATCATCGACATACTGGTATGGGTCGTCATTGAACTGTGCCGAGCGATTGGTGCTCAACCCATCCGTCTTGGTCCAGGAGAAAGAAGGACGGAAGAGGATATTGGTCATCGTATCTGGCATCCACTCCAAACGGATATTGCCGTTCCAACTATTGCTGCGAGAGAAGCTCTGTCCGATGCGATTGGAGAATGAGGTGCTGGAACCGAGATAGTTCTCGCTAGCCACGCTGCTCCATACATCGCCATCGCTGTGATTCCAACGAAGGGAGGTATTGAACTTCAGTTTGTCCTTGTTCTCATAATTGTAGTTGAGAGCTATCATCTTATTGGCATTCAATCCATTGCCGCCACCAAATCCTCGTCGCGGTCCTCCACCTTGGAAGCCACGGTCGCCCGTATTGTTGGCGTTTCCAAAGATCATGAATCGGTTATTGCTATTGAAATATCCAGCCATTCCCCTAGCGCTATATCGGTCCTTGTTGCCGATGCCTAGGTCGATGTTGGACATCATACCCTTGTTCATACCTTTCTTCACACCGAAGTCGAGCACGGTCTGTTCCTCACCATCATCGATACCAGTGACCTTGGCGAGGTCGCTCTTCTCATCGTAAGCCTTGATTTTCTCGATGATACTAGTAGGTAAGTTCTTGAGGGCGGTCTTGGTATCGCCCGTCATAAACTCCTTGCCATCGACGAGGATTTTCTTCACCTGCTTACCATTGATCTTGATGGTTCCATCATCGCTGACTTCAGCACCAGGAAGACGGCGCACGAGTTCCTCCACCACCGAACCCTCTGGGGTGCGATAAGCCGAGGAGTTATAGACGAAGGTATCCTCCTTGACGGTCACCTTCTGTGCCATCGCCGTCACCACGGCACCTTTCAGCATGATAGCATCAGCACCGATGACGACGTTGCCCATCGCCAGGTTCTTATCCTGCTCGATGGCAATGCGCTTGATGATAGTCTTGTAACCTACGCTGGTGATTTTGAGGAGATACTTTCCGTTTTCCGGGGCTTTGAAGTGGAAGAGTCCACTCTCGTTGCTGATGGCTCCCGTCACATAAGTACTGTCAGCACGGAGCAACTGAACAGTAACCTGCTCCACAGGGTCCTTGGTATCGCGGTCGATGATTGCACCGCTTATCAAGCGTTCCTGTGCATACGATGCCATTGTGACCAAGAGCAACAGCATCATAAGAATTGATTTTCTCATTGTTACCTTATCTTTTTTTGATTTTGTTAGTTAGACGCTTGTTTTTATCCAAAGTTTAAACTATAAATATGCGATTTTATTACAAATAAGCACACATATCTTATAAAAAGACGTGAAAGAGGTCAAAAAAAGGTATCGTTTTAACGAAAAAGTCAGATATTTAACGTACCTTTGCAGCCAAATCAAAAACGTAATGTTATGAATCAGAGAATTATCATATCTACCCATCTCGAAAGTGAGATAGCCAATGCGCTCAGCGAATGCGAGCACGACAAGATATTCATCCTCGTGGATGAGACGACACAGAAGGAATGCCTGCCTGTAGTGAGAAACTTCTTCTCACTGAAGAATGCGCAGATGATCACCATCGGTGCTACAGACACCCACAAGGACTTAGAGACCATCGCCCACGTATGGAAATCACTTGGCGAAGGTGGTGCATCGCGCCATTCCTGCCTCATCAACCTAGGTGGCGGCATGGTGACCGACCTCGGTGGCTTCGCCGCTTCCACCTTCAAGCGTGGCATCAACTTCATCAACATCCCTACTACCCTGCTCGCTATGGTCGATGCTTCGGTGGGCGGCAAGACGGGCATCAACTTCAATGGACTGAAGAATGAGATTGGTGTCTTCAACGACTCCAAATATGTCATTCTCGACACGGAATTTCTTAGTACTTTGGATGCAGAGAACATCTGTTCTGGCTATGCAGAGATGCTGAAGCACGGCTTGATTTCCACAGAAGAGATGTGGCAGGAGTTGGTAAGTTTCGACCTCGACAAGCCTGACCTCAAGCACCTACAGCAGATGGTGGCTGACAGCGTGAAGGTGAAGGAGCGTATCGTAGAGGAAGACCCTCACGAGCATGGCATCCGCAAGGCACTCAACCTCGGACATACCTTCGGTCACGCCTTTGAGAGTTGGGCATTGAAGCGCAACCCTATCCTGCATGGCTACGCTGTGGCGTTCGGACTGATTTGCGAACTCTACCTCAGTGCCGTGAAGACCGGTTTCCCTACCGAGAAGATGCGACAGACGGTGCAGTTCATCAAGGACTACTATGGCACATTGCCTATCACTTGCGATGACTATCCTGAGTTGATAGAGTTGATGCACCACGACAAGAAGAATCAGAACGGCATCATCAACTTCACGCTCCTGGGCGGCATCGGTGACATCCGCATCAACCAGACTGCCACCACCGAGGAAATCAAGGAGGCACTCGACTTCTTCCGTGAGGGCTACTGATTTCATTAAGAATTAATAATTAAGAATGAGGCTTAAACCACTTGAAACTGAGAATATATATCATTGATATTTTTGAGTGATTTAAACCTTTTTCCAAATAAAAATCCTATTCATTATAGCATTTCGATTCTTCTAATCTAAACTACATTCTCACCATGAAAAGAATCTTTATATTGATAATGACTTTTGTTGCGAGCAGTACTTTCTTCGTGACAAACCTCTTTGCCAACCCTGTCGATGAACTGCTAGAGCGCATTGACAAGGGTGCATCACACAAGTTTAAAACTGTCTTGGTCAAGAGCGACAAGGATTTCTTCGAGATTGACCAAGCTGGCGCTTCTGGCTCCAAGGCATCCCACGCCTCATCCTCCAAGACTTCCAGCAAGTCTTCTCCCATTATCATCCGAGGCAACTCTTGGGTCAACATCGCCGTGGGCGTGAACTGGTATCTCAAGCACCACGCTGGCATCCACATCGCTTGGAACAACATGATGGTGAAACTCCCTGCCGTTCTTCCTGCCGTGAAGCAGAAGGAACGCCACGAAACTGACCTCAAGCTACGTTACGACTTCAACTACTGCACCTTCTCCTACTCCATGGCTTTCTGGGATTGGAACCGATGGCAGAAGGAAATCGACTGGATGGCACTCCACGGCATCAACATGCCACTTGCCATCGTGGGTGAAGAGTGTGTATGGCGCAACATGCTCCTGAAACTCGGTTACACGGAAGAGGAAGTGGGCAAGTTTATCGCCGGTCCTGCCTTCTTGGCTTGGTGGGAGATGAATAACCTGGAGGGTTGGGGCGGTCCTCTGCCACAGAACTGGTACAAGCAGCAAGAGGCTTTGCAGAAGAAGATACTCGCACGCATGAAAGAGCTCGGCATGAAACCCGTCTTGCCTGGCTACTGCGGTATGATGCCACACGATGCCAAGCAGAAGTTGGGTCTCAACGTGACCGACGGCGGCATGTGGAATGGCTACCAACGACCAGCCAACCTATCAGCCACCGACCCCCGTTTCTCAGAAATCGCCGACCTATATTATAAGGAGTTGACTCGTCTCTATGGCAAGTCAGACTACTATTCGATGGACCCATTCCACGAGAGCAACGACGATGCCGCCATCGACTACGCCAAGGCTGGCAAGGTGATGATGGATGCCATGAAGCGTACCAATCCTACGGCGACCTGGGTGATTCAGGGATGGACTGAGAATCCTCGTCCACAGATGATAGAGAACATGAAGGAAGGCGACTTGCTCATCCTCGACCTCTTCTCTGAATGTCGTCCTATGTTTGGTATTCCTAGTGTTTGGAAGCGAGAAGGAGGTTACGGCAAGCATCACTGGCTCTTCTGTATGCTAGAGAACTTCGGTGCCAACGTGGGATTACACGGCAGAATGGACCAGCTCTTGCACAACTTCTACCTCGCCACAGGTCAAGGTAAAATAAATGGTTGGGGTTACACCATGGAGGGTTCCGAGAACAATCCTGTCATGTTTGAGTTGATGAGCGAACTGCCATGGCGTGCCGAGAAAGTTACCAAGGAGGAATGGATCAAAGAATATTGTTTCGCCAGATACGGCGTGCATGACAAGACCATCGAGGAAGCCTGGACGATACTCGCCCAAAGTATCTACAACTGTCCGTTGGGCAACAACCAGCAAGGCCCTCACGAGCCTATCTTCTGCGGCCGTCCTTCGCTCACCAACTTCCAAGTGAAGAGTTGGTCGAAGATGCACAACTATTATGACCCTGAGGACACCCGACGTGCCGCCATTCTCATGGCAAGTGTGGCAGACAAATACCGTGGCAACAACAACTTCGAGTACGACCTCGTCGACATCTGTCGTCAAGCCCTCGATGACCAAGGTCGCCGTCAGTATCTGAAGACTATCGCCGACTATAACGCCTTCGCCCGCAAGGACTTCGACAAGGATGCCAAGCGATTCTTGGATATGCTCCTCTTACAAGACAAGCTCCTAGGCACACGCTCCGAGTTTCGTCTGGGTCATTGGACGGAAGCCGCACGCGACCTAGGCAAGACTCCTGCTGAGAAAGACCTCTACGAATGGAACGCAAGGGTGCAAATCACCACTTGGGGCAATCGCACTTGCGCCGACAAGGGCGGTCTGCGTGACTATGCCCACAAGGAGTGGCAAGGTTTGCTCAAGGACTTCTATTACAAGCGATGGAGCAGCTACATGAAAGCCCTCGCCGACCAAATGGAAGCCAGCACCAAGCCCGACTATGAAGCCCTCGGCGGTGGTAAGAATGCCAACAAGACTGCATCCGAACTTTTCCAAATGGCACTGCCTAGCGGTCCGCAAATCGACTGGTATGCCATCGAAGAGCCATGGACTCTCCAGCACAACACTTACTCCTCCAAGCCTGAGGGTAGCAGTGTGGATGTAGCAAAAGAAGTCGTTAATCTAATTAAGAATTAATATGAAGCGTTTGAAATCTCTCGATGTGATGCGAGGACTCACGGTAGCCCTTATGATATTGGTCAACAATGGCGGTGAGCACAACTATCACATTTTAGAACATAGCAAGTGGAACGGTTTGACCCCATGCGACCTCGTGTTCCCCTTCTTTCTCTTTATGATGGGAATGTCCACTTACCTCTCCTTGAAGAAATCGGCATTTCAACCTTCCGCTACCATTTATCGCAAGATAGCGAAGCGCACCTGTTTGCTCTTCTTGATAGGTTTGGGCATCAACTGGTTTGACATGGTTTGTGCAGGCAATGCACTCGACTTCGGTCACCTTCGCATTTGGGCAGTATTGCAACGCATCGCTCTCTGCTACGGCATCGTATCGGTACTAGCCATCACGATCAACCATCGTTATTTCATCCACACGATTATCGGTTTGCTCGTCATCTACATGGGTATCATCGCCTTTGGCAATGGTTATGCCTATGATTCCTCTGTCAACATTATCTCGCAAGTCGATTTACACCTTTTCGGTTACGACCACCTGTATCACAAGAGTCCTGTCGACCCGGAGGGCTTGTTGAACACCCTCCCTGCCATCGCCCACACGATGATAGGATTCCTCTGCTGCAAGTACATTTCGATAGCCGGTCAGTCTGTGCATTCGAAAATCAAGTTTTTGAAGATAGCAGGTCTCGTGATGCTCACGTTAGGTTTCTTCCTCTCCTTGATAGGTTTCGGCATCAACAAGCGCATTTGGAGTCCAAGCTACGTCTTTGTCACTTGCGGTTTCGCTGCCTGGCTCCTAAGCATCCTAGTGCAAATCATCGACAACAAGGGAGAAGATACAGAAGGGAAAAACTCTTATGCCACAACTCTCTTCCTAGCATTCGGCATGAACCCACTCTTCCTGTATGTGATGAGTGAGTTCCTCGCCATCGTCTTCGGTTCCTTTGGCATCAAGTCCGACATCTTCAGCCTCATTCAGAGCCTCATCACCGACGATTATCTAGCCTCTCTCACCTATGCCCTCTTCTTCGTAGCCATCCACGCCGTCATGGGCATTTGGATGTACAAGAAGAAGATATTCATCAAGCTTTAGTGCAAATTTGCACAGAGAAATGCACCTTATAATATTAAAAAGCATAAAATAAGGCAGTAGTTCGAAAAATTATTCGTACTTTTGCACACAAATAACAAAAATAGATATATCTAGATAAATATGAACATTTTAGAGTTAAGCGAACAAGAGATCGTTCGCAGACAGAGTCTTCAGACATTGCGCGATATGGGCATTGACCCATATCCAGCAGCAGAGTTTCCAACCAATGCATTCAGCACCGACATCAAAGCTGAGTTCAAGGACGAGGACGAGCCACGCCAGGTAGTTATCGCAGGTCGTATGATGGGCCGCCGCGTCATGGGTAAAGCTAGCTTTGCTGAGTTGCAGGACTCAAAAGGAAGAATTCAGGTTTATGTAGCTCGTGACGAGATTTGTCCAGACGAGAACAAAGACCTTTATAATACAGTATTCAAGAAGCTTCTCGACATCGGTGACTTCATCGGTGTGAAGGGTTTCGTTTTCCGTACACAGACTGGTGAGATTTCCGTTCATGCCAAGGAGATCTGCTTGCTCTCCAAGAGCTTGAAGCCACTCCCAATCGTGAAGTACAAGGATGGCGTGGCATACGACAAGTTCGATGACCCAGAGTTGCGTTATCGTCAGCGCTACGTTGACCTCATCGTCAATGATGGCGTGAAGGACACCTTCCTTCAGCGTGCTACCGTACTCCGCACATTGAGAAAGGTACTCGACGAAGCTGGTTACACAGAGGTAGAGACCCCTACCCTCCAGAGCATCGCCGGTGGAGCATCCGCTCGTCCATTCATCACCCACTTCAACGCATTGGATCAGGATATGTACATGCGTATCGCTACCGAGCTTTATTTGAAGCGCCTCATCGTAGGTGGTTTCGAGGGTGTATATGAGATTGGCAAGAACTTCCGCAACGAGGGTATGGACCGCAACCACAACCCAGAGTTCACTTGTATGGAGCTTTACGTACAATACAAGGACTACAACTGGATGATGTCTTTCACCGAGAAGTTGTTGGAGACCATCTGTATCGCTGTCAACGGCAAGCCAGAGCGTGAAATTGATGGTAACATCGTCAGCTTCAAGGCTCCATATCGCCGCCTCCCTATCCTCGATGCCATCAAGGAGAAGACTGGCTTCGACTGCAACGGCAAGAGCGAGGAAGAGATTCGCAACTTCTGCAAGGAGAAGGGCATGGACGTAGATGAGACCATGGGTAAGGGTAAGTTGATTGACGAGCTCTTCGGCGAGTTCTGCGAGGGAACCTTCCTCCAGCCAACCTTCATCACCGACTATCCTGTAGAGATGTCTCCATTGACCAAGATGCACCGTTCTAAGCCAGGCTTGACCGAGCGTTTCGAGTTGATGGTAAACGGTAAGGAGCTTGCCAATGCATACTCTGAGCTCAACGACCCAATCGACCAGGAAGAGCGTTTCATCGACCAGATGAAGCTTGCCGACAAGGGTGATGACGAGGCAATGATCATCGACCAGGACTTCCTCCGTGCCCTCCAGTACGGTATGCCTCCAACATCAGGTATCGGTATCGGTATCGACCGTTTGGTAATGCTGATGACAGGCAAGACCTTCATCCAGGAGGTATTGTTCTTCCCACAGATGAAGCCAGAGAAGAAGATGCCACAGAGCACCATCAAGGAATGGGCAGAGATTGGCGTGCCAGAGGATTGGGCATACGTGCTCCGCAAGGCAGGCTTCAACCTCATCTCTGATATCCGTGAAGAAAAAGCACAAGGCTTGCAGCAGAAGATTGGAGAAATCAACAAGAAGTACAAGCTCGGCTACGAGAAGCCTTCTGTTGATGACATCCAGGGATGGATTGATGCAGCAAATGCTTAATGTATAATTAATAATGTATAATTAATAAAGAGCTCCGGCTTTTTATTAGTTATACATTATACCTACAAACAAAGGCGAAAGCCTCATTATACATTATTAATTATTAATTATAAAATCATTCGAAGTGTATAACTGCGGTAAAATAGCGATTATTGGCGGCGGTAGCTGGGCTACAGCCATTGCCAAGATTGTGGTGGGGCATACTCATCACATAGGTTGGTATATGCGTCGCGACGACCGCATCGAGGACTTCAAGCGCATGGGGCACAACCCTGCTTATCTGATGTCGGCACGCTTCGATGTGGATGAGATATTCTTCTCCTCCGACATCAACAAGATCGTGCAGAACTACGACACGCTCGTATTCGTGACCCCATCGCCTTACCTGAAGAATCATCTCAAGAAACTCAAGACTCGCATCAGCGACAAGTTTATCATCACAGCCATCAAAGGTATCGTACCTGATGAAAACTTGGTTTGCTCAGAGTATTTCCACCAGGTGTATGACGTGCCTTACGAGAACTTGGCTTGCATCGGCGGTCCTTCCCATGCTGAGGAGGTGGCACTGGAGCGACTGAGCTATCTCACCGTGGGCTGCAGCGACACCGACAAGGCTCGTGCCTTCGCCAACGACTGCTTGGCAAGCGAATACATCAAGACCAAGACTTCAAGCGACGTGATTGGTATTGAGTATTCTTCTGTATTGAAAAACGTGTATGCCATTGCCGCTGGTATCTGTGGCGGTCTGAAATACGGCGACAACTTCCAGGCAGTACTCATGTCGAACGCCGTACAGGAGATGCATCGCTTCTTGCAAGCCGTTCATCCGATAGAGCGCAGCATGTACGACTCAGTATATCTAGGCGACTTGCTCGTTACGGGTTACAGCAACTTCTCACGCAACCGCACCTTTGGTACGATGATAGGCAAAGGCTACAGCGTGAAGAGTGCGCAGATAGAGATGGAAATGATAGCCGAAGGATATTTCGGCACCAAGTGCATGAAGGAAATCAACCGACACATGCACGTCAATATGCCAATTCTCGATGCCGTATATAATATATTGTACGAGCGCATCAGTCCGCAAATAGAAATCAAGCTCTTGACCGACTCGTTCAGATAGAGTTGATTGATGATAAACAGAGAAAACATTAACAATTCATTTAGATATTAAAGAGAAAAATGAAAAGTATCAGCTTAAACATTACAAAGGCCGCATCTTTCCTCGCTGAAGGTGCAGTAAAGGCTTACGAGCCAAAGGTAAAGGCCGCTCAGGAAGCTCTTGAGAATGGCACTTGTGAGGGTAACGATTTCTTGGGATGGTTGCATTTGCCATCTTCTATCACTCCTGAGTTCTTGGGTGAGATCGAGGCTGTTGCCAACACCTTGCGCGAGAAGTGCGAGGTAGTCGTTGTAGCAGGTATCGGTGGTAGCTACCTCGGTGCACGTGCCGTTATCGAAGGTCTCGGCAACTCATTTGCTTGGCTCGTCAACGACAAGAAGAATCCTACAATCCTCTTCGCAGGTAACAACATCGGTGAGGATTATCTCTATGAGTTGACATCTTACTTGAAGGACAAGAAGTTCGGTGTCATCAATATCTCTAAGTCTGGTACCACTACCGAGACTGCATTGGCTTTCCGCTTGCTCAAGAAGCAGTGCGAAGACCAGCGTGGCAAGGAAGAGGCTAAGGACGTTATCGTAGCCGTAACCGACGCTAAGAAGGGTGCTGCTCGCACTTGCGCTGACAAGGAGGGTTACAAGAGCTTCATCATCCCAGATAACGTGGGTGGTCGTTTCTCTGTATTGACTCCTGTAGGTTTGCTTCCTATCGCAGTAGCAGGTTTCGATGTTAAGCAGCTCGTAACAGGTGCTGTTGAGATGGAGAAGGCTTGCGGCAAAGACGTAGCTTTCGACGAAAACCCTGCAGCTATCTATGCAGCTACACGCCAGGCTCTCTATACACAGGCTGGCAAAAAGATTGAGATTGTTTGCAACTTCCAGCCAAAACTTCACTACTTCGCTGAGTGGTGGAAGCAGCTCTATGGTGAGAGCGAGGGTAAGGACCAGAAGGGTATCTTCCCAGCAGCTTGCGACTTCACTACCGACCTCCACTCTATGGGTCAGTGGATTCAGCAGGGCGAGCGTTCTATCTTCGAGACCGTTATCAGCGTAGAGACACCTAACGAGAAGTTGCTCTTCCCTCACGATGACGAGAACCTCGATGGCTTGAACTTCTTGGAGGGCAAGCGTGTGGATGAGGTCAACAAGATGGCAGAACTCGGTACTCGCTTGGCTCACGTTGATGGTGGTGTTCCAAACATCTTGGTCAACATTCCTGAGTTGAACGCTTACTACCTCGGTCAGTTGATCTACTTCTTCGAAAAGGCTTGTGGTATCAGCGGTCTCTTGGAAGAGGTGAACCCATTCAACCAGCCTGGTGTAGAGGCTTACAAGAAGAATATGTTCGCATTGCTCAACAAGCCTGGTTATGAGGCAGAGAGCAAGGCTATCCAGGAGCGTTTGGCTAACGAGAAGTAAATCTTTCAAATATGAGAGAAGAAATTAATCAATACTTAAAAGAACACGGCTTTGGGGAATTCTGCCCCAAAGCCGTTCTTTTTGATATGGATGGCGTACTATACAACAGTATGCCCAATCATGCTGTGGCATGGCAGAAGTCGATGAAACAGTTTGGCATCCAAATGACCGCAGCCGATGCTTACGCCACAGAGGGAGCTCGTGGTATCGACACCATCCAGATGATGGTGAAGAAACAGAAAGGCATCAACATCTCATTGGATGAAGCACAGAAGATGTATGACTTGAAGACAGAGATATTCCACTCCATGCCTACCGCAGAGATATTTCCTGGTGTACTTGACATCATGCAGAAAATTACGGACGCAGGAATGCAAGTTGGCGTGGTTACTGGCAGTGGTCAACGCCCGCTCATACAAAGATTGCTCAATGACTTCGGTGACTTCCTCGACGAGAATCATATCGTAACCGCATACGACGTGAAGCGTGGCAAACCGAATCCCGATCCATATCTTATGGGATTGGAAAAGGCAGGCAAACTAAAGCCATGGGAAGGCATCGTAGTAGAAAATGCCCCTCTAGGTGTACGTGCCGGTGTAGCCGCCAACATCTTCACTGTCGCCATCAACAGTGGTCCCCTCCCCGATCAGGAGTTATCCGACAAAGGCAGCAACCTACTCTATCACAAGATGACAGAGTTCTGCGAAGATTTCGAAAGTTTGCTGGAAGCAGCTAAAGATACATCAAAAACAACAAAAGCTTGCAAGTAACTCCCTTATTACTTGCAAGCTTTTATCTTATATAGGCTCCCCTCTGCGACTAGCATACAATCTTGCCATCAATGCTCCACTGATATTATGCCATACGCTGAAGATAGCACCAGGAATGGTAGCGAGTGGATATGCTGCGAAATGAAGGGTGGCTAGCGAACTGGCTAGTCCTGAATTCTGCATGCCCACCTCGATGGAAATGGCGACACATTTCTTATATTCCAGTTTGAGCAACTTGCCGATGGAGAACCCCAAGAGCAAGCCACACACATTATGCAGCATCACCACCAAGATGATAAGCAAACCACTCGTCAGAAGTTTTTCAGCATTGTGCGACACGATGATACCTACGATGAAGGTAATCGCCAACGAGGAGAAAGCTGGCAGATAAGCCACGGCTCGCGAGGTAAACTTCGGGCACTCATGCTGGATGATGAAGCCGACGACTATCGGGAGTATCACCACCTGAACGATAGAAAAGAACATGCTCAGGGCATCGACATGCACAAAGGTACCTGCCATCATCCACGTGATGAGTGGGGTCAAGAAAGGTGCCAAGACGGTAGAGGTCGCCGTCATTCCCACCGAAAGAGCCAAGTCGCCCTTAGCCAAATAAGTGATGACATTGGATGCTGTTCCGCCGGGGCAACACCCCACCAATATCACACCCAAGGCAAGTTCCGTACTCAAATGGAAAACCTTGGCTAGCAACCAAGCCAACACGGGCATCACAATAAACTGTGCCAAGCAACCAATAATGACATCCTTCGGTCGGCTGAACACAATCTTGAAATCAGCTGGATTAAGCGTCAATCCCATGCCAAACATCACGACTCCCAACAAGGGATTGATGTAAATGGCATCCACCCACTGAAAGGTATCAGGCAACAACAATGCAGCGACAGCTGTCAGCAGCACGATAACTCCCATATATCGGGAAATGAAATCACAAATTCTCTTCATCTTATTTTAATCTCTTTATTTTTCTCTCTTTATTTTTTTTATGAGCATTTATCTAAAACTTAAGATGTTTTCTACATACCTTAAATTATATATGCTACACTAACGAGATGCAAAAGTACTACAAAATATCTATAACGACAAATATAAGAGATAAAAATTTGGAGATTTCATTTATTCCTCGTATCTTTGCAGAATAATTCTGAGAATGAATCATATGATGACAGAGACTAACGATAGAAGACTGCCCGTAGGCATCCAATCCTTTGAGACAATCAGAAAGGAAGGATACCTATATGTTGACAAGACAGATATCATCTGGCAACTTGCCAACAGAGGAAAGAAGTATAATTACCTGAGCCGCCCACGCCGCTTCGGTAAGTCTGTTCTCGTCGATACCCTCCAAGCCTACTTTGAGGGAAAGAAGGAACTTTTCGAAGGTCTGAAGATAATGGACTTGGAAAAGGAGTGGAAGCACTACCCTGTCATCAGACTCGACATGAGCCGTGGCGGATCTAATGCAGGAACATTGCGGTCTTACCTAAATCTGCGCTTCAAGGAATACGAGAATCTATATGGTATCACACCTGACCCAACTGCTAGATTAGCAGATCGCTTTCATGGCATTCTATCAGCAGCAAACAAGAAGACAGGCTTGCAAGTTGCCATTCTTATTGATGAGTATGATTCTCCGCTGCAACATTCTTGGAAGACACCCCAGCATGATGAATGCACTGAGGTATATCGTGAGGTTTTCGCCATTCTTAAAGCTGACGATAACTACGAACGTTTTGTCTTCATCACTGGCATCACTAAGTTTACGCAGATTTCCCTCTTCTCTGTGCTCAACAATCTAACCAACATCAGTTTTGATGCACCATACGCAGCCTTATGCGGCATCACCAAGGATGAAATCAAGGAGAATTTCATGCCTGAGATTACAATGATGGGCGAACAAAATGGTTGGAGCACAGACGAGACCATCGAACAGTTGCAAGCCTATTATGATGGCTATCACTTCAGCCGAAAGAATATGGTAGATGTCTTCAATCCTTTCAGCCTCATCAATGCCTTGTCTGACAATGAGCTAAGGAACTATTGGGCTGCATCTGGTGCAACCTCGCTCCTACCCAAGTTTGTGGATGATTTGGATATCCGTCTGAAAGACTTTGAGAATTGTGCATTAATAAGTTCTGTCATTGAGACATCTGATGTTACGGGTGGTGGTCCTGAGTTATTTCTGTATCAGTCAGGCTACCTTACCATCAAAGGATACATGAGCGGTACTTATCTATTGGGCATTCCTAATCATGAAGTAAGACAAGCTCTGAACGAGATAGTCTTGCCAACTTTAGCTATGCGCAAGACCAATGACACCATGTCAACACTACCATACATTATATATATGTAATAGAGTTGAAACTCACCAAGAATGGAGGCATTTCCGCTGCCGAGAAACAGATGATCGACAACAACTACCTTGAACCATTCAAGGCTGACAAGCGAAAGGTCGTAGGTCTCGCTATCGAATTAGAAGATATGGGTAAGGGACTCTTGGATTGGAAGGTAGTGGAATAAGGAACTCTAAAAAAAATGTACAAATAAAAGGAAGTGGGCAAGCCTGACTATAGGCTCGCCCACTTTTGTCCTTCCTTTACTTCACAATGATTTTTTTCGTTTTATTTTGTTCTTTTACTATATAAGTACCAGTTGGCAACTTCAAAGAATCAGCATCAACTCCAACATAAATTAAATTTGGCATATTTTTCTATACTTCCTACTGGGACATACAATTTTGCAAAGTCATATATGTCATTAAACGCATTTTCGCTTATGACCGGAGGATTTATTGATTCACTGTGAATCTCCCTTATATTAGGGCATCCTTCAAAGCATCTTTCTCCAACAAGTAACATACTGCTCGGAAGCATTATTCTTTCAAGTGAATAGCATCCTTTAAAAGCACCTTTATCTATGCTTTTTATAGAAGTACCCAAGAAGTTGACTTCTTTGAGGTTTTGGCACAAATAAAAACATTGAGAACCTATAGATGTAACATTAGCAGGAATCTCTATTTTCTGAAGAGATGAACATTCTCTAAAAGTACCATTTTCTCAAAAAATAGAGCCAAGCCTCGGATTATCGCTAGCATCACTGCTTGCCATCGGTGGAATAACGCTACAATAGTAACGAAAAGATTTGGTATTAGCAAATAATCAGAAGATTTTCTGCAAAATATTTGGCTTAATCTAAAAATGTGCTTCCAGAAATGGTAAGTATGACATCCATAAAAGGTATGGATGCACGACATAAGGGGATGTGGACGTACGTCTATAGGGGAAATCGACGTACGTCCAGAGCGGATGGGAACGTACATCCGAAGGGCGTGCCACTACCGTAGAACGAGCAGCCGACTCCCGTGGAACGCTCGTTCCACGGGAGTCAGCCGCTCGGCTCACTCCAGCGGCAACCCCGACGGAGCTATAAGAGGTGAGCGACAACGACCCCGTACATTTTTCTACAGATAGCGACAAAGGCTTCGACAAGATGGTGTGAGGGAGCGGACACTCTTCACCAAACTGATATCTTCCACTTCGTGCGCGACATCGTGAGACACCAATATATTAATAAGGTGGAAATGATCAAGAGTATGTTCAACGTGCTCAAACTCATCATCGACGAATTGCCGTACGAGCAGTGCAGCATCACCCACGACCTAGGGCATAAGAAGGAGGTATATGAGATCTTCCTCCACCATCTGTATCGCAACTTCCGCAAGGAGCGACAGATTCGCTTCTATGCCGACAAACTGAATGTATCCACCGCCTATCTCTCCAGATTGGTAAAAGAGATAAGCGGTTCCACAGTCAACGACCACGTCTCCTCTTTATTATATAAGGAGATATGCAATCTGCTGAAGCAATCGGATATGACGATGGGAGAAATCGCCGACAGCCTTCACTTTAGCGACCAGAGCGCATTGAGCAATTTCTTCAAGCTACGCTCCGGCATGTCGCCATTGGCATATCGGAATCAATAAGCAGATAGACCACCCTATTTTTCCTGCTTCTTATATGTAAAGCTTTCGACATCCACAAAGCCTCCCTTGTTCTTGGTAGCGTAATTGTAGATGCCAAAGCGAGTGCCCATGAAGAATCGCCTATAGTCGAATATCATTTTGAAGCCTCGGATGGCTTCCACCCAGTTCTTGCCATCCACGCTATAAGACAAGGTGACAAGGTCTTGATGAAGACGGAAATCACAACTCATCTTCAGATAGACCACCTTCGACTTCAGAGCCTGACGATACACTTCCTCTCGCTTCACATCAGTTACCACCTTATCCTCATCCGACAAGGCGACACTCTCCTTGCTTCCTACGATGAACGACCGCTTGCCTTCCTTCACGATGGAGAGCAGAGCCGCATCACCTTGGAAGGCAGCTAGACCAGCCACATCGCCATCCTTCATCTTGCTCACATCCATCTTGACGATTCCCTCGCAAGCAGGTCCTTCCACACGATTGGTCAAAGTATTGGGAGCCATGAAGAGATTCTCTGCGATGCGAGAAGTCTTGAGGCGAAGGCAACCCTTGCGCTCTGTCAGCGACCAAGCCTCATCGTTCGGATTATGATTCCACTGCCATTGCAAGTCAAGCTTAGGACGAGAGAAATCATCACTATACACCACTCCCTTGCCGTCGTAGCCCAACACAGGCTTGGTCATCGTGAGAGGCACATCTCCATTCGCATCCCCAAGCATAGGCCATCCATCTTTCCAAGTGCATGGCTCCAAGGTGAGCACTCGTCCCACTCCCCCTCTGTCCTGGAAGATGATGCCATACCATTTGCCATCAGGAGCATCGACAATGGTACCTTGTCCGACACCGCCATAGCCAGCAAACTCGGTCTCCAAGATGACCTTCTTCTCATAAGCTCCCCGGATATGATCGGCACGATAACAGACTTCACGGCGAGGATGTCCCCCCGTCCACGAAATCATCAAGAGGTAGTACTTGCCATCATGCTTGATCATGCGAGAACCCTCCAACAAGTTTTTCTCCTCGGCATCTCGCTCAAAGAGGCGACAATGGCTACCTTCCACCACTGCCGTCAAGTCGGAATTGAGTTGCACCATCTCTCCTGTGGCATAGACGACATACGCCTTGTCATCATCATCAAAGAAGAGAGAGGCATCGTGGAAGTGAGGCAGACGGCTATGGACAGTCCACTCTCCCTCGATATCGTCAGCCGTGCAGATATAGGTTTCGCCCCCAGGATGGTCATTTGGTGCGAAGAGCGCATAAAACTTGCCATGATGATACTTCAAGGAAGTAGCCCACTGACCTCGACCATATACCGTGCCATCCTTCATGTCGTACTTAGGCGAGTCGGTCAACTTCGGGAAGATATAGTTGACGGTCTCCCAGTTCACCAAATCCTTCGACTTCATGATAGGAGCGCCTGGCATCAAGTGCATCGTGGTACTCACCATATAGAAATTGTCGCCCACACGGATGACATCTGGGTCGGGAATGTCCGACCAAGCCATTGGATTCTGGAAGGTTGTCGTCGCCTGTTGGCTTTGCGCATAGCTAGGCATGGCAGCAGTCATGCTGCCCAACAATACGGATACGAATAAAGTCTTTAAATTCATTGTTTCTTACATTTTATAGTTATTAGTCCTATGTCTCGTCCCCTTCTCCACAACTGGGAGGGAGGAACGATGGTGCAAAGGTAACAAAAAACAATCGCAATCCCATTCATTTTCGTTGCAAATCATTTATCTCCTGTATCACAAATACCCCATTTCTCTTATCATTTAACACTCTTTCACTAAAAAATGATACCATTCTGGCCTTTATAAGTAAAAATGGTAAATCCTTCGGCAGAAAGTAATCAAAAATAGCCTGCTCGTCCGTGAGGATAAGCAGGCTTTTTAGTATTAAGTCCTATATCATATTACTCTATCTCCTCCAATCTCTCCATCAATCTTCCCAAGAAGTAATCAGCATATTGGGTATAATCGCCAGTCTCATAGAAAGCTATCAAGCCTCTGCGATAATGTAGGATATCTGCATCCTTAGCTGAATATACAGGGATAAGGTCGGCATTCATCATCACCACGCTCTTCAGCATCTTGGCATCCTCATACCGTTTTTCTGGCGTAATGCCATCCTTCAAGAGCGTCTCCGTCTCCACATAAGTATAGGTATTTCCCTCTATCTTACCTGAGTAATAGCACCATACCACCGCTAAGTCTCTCAACTCAGAAGGAGAAAGGCTCGACAATTTTGCCAAAGGATTCGCCAAGATATCCTCTGCCCTCTCGAGTTGTTCCTCATTAAAAATATGTTTATCTATTGCCATTTTCCTTATTTTCTATGATTATCATCAATCTTATGCAAAATTAAGCATAAATTCAGAGAAAAGCAAGAAAATATGCTTTTTTCTTCCCAAGAGCTTAATTTTTCCTCAAGAATGTTCTTATAAGAAATAAAGCAAGAAACAATCTGATTGCTCATCATAGCAACATAGGCTAAACTTGGAAAAAAACAATAAGTAGAACATTTAAAATTATAGGAGAAATGATTATGAAACGAGTATTCAATCTTTTGGTAGTAGATGAGAGTGGCAGCATGAGCATTATCGAGCGCCAGGCACTGGTGGGCATCAACGAGACCCTGACCACGATTCAGAAAATGCAGAAGACGCATAAGAACATGGAGCAGCGTGTAACGCTCATCACCTTCGACAGCACCCACAAGAACCTTTTCTATGACAACGTGTCTGCCAAGAAAGCGAATCCACTGAAGGCAAAGGATTACAATCCATGCGGAGCCACCCCACTCTATGATGCCATCGGCATGGGAATCGCCAAGATCAATGCCCAAGCCACCGAGCAAGATTCCGTTCTCGTAACCATCATCACCGATGGTGAGGAAAACTGCAGCGAGGAGTACAGTCTGAAGATGATCAAAAACCTCATCGAGAAACTGAAAAAGCAGAACTGGACTTTTACTTTCATCGGCACCGACGACCTGGATGTGGAGAGCATCGCCCTGGACATGGGCATAGACAATCACCTCCAATTCTCCGAGGATGAGGCTGGAACCCGCGAGATGTTTGTCAGAGAGAACAGAGCCCGCGAACGCTACAACAAGTGCCGAGCCATGGACTACGCCTTGCCTATTGGCAGCTACTTTAAGGATGAAAAAGAGGAAAAGAAAGAATTGAGAAGAAAGGGGAAGCGAGAAGGATAATTCGCAAAATTAGATAATAAAAGAGCAGCAATGATTTCTTGTTGCTCTTTTATTTTGGTGTAGAGGGTTGATATAAGCCAACTTCTGTCAAGAGAAGTTATGTATTGATTTTCTCCTCAAACTGCTGATACACAGCCTTCATATCATCAGGCATATAGCTTATCACTCTCTCCTTAATTTCTTCTGGGATGCCGAAGCGAGCCTCAGCTATGGAACCAACAATCGCTCCTATCGTATCAAATTGTATAAAGCTACTGCTATTGGATTCTTCACTTAACAAATCACCTCCCAGAAACTTTCGGGTAGGCTGATGTTCTTCACCACCTTGGCTCCCTGGAACAGTGGGGCGATATCCTCAGGCTCGAAACCGGCGATACCACAACCGATTGGGGTAACAAGGAAATGGAGAGAGGGATGCTGCTGAGCATAGGCGATGAAATCATCTACGTATGGACGGATGGTTTCCACACCACCTTGCATCGTTGGGATGGCATAGCTCTGACCTTGAATACCTACCCCATTACCCAATACCGCACCGAAACGGAGGCGAGCTACTCTTGCAGCTCCTCCGCCATGCATACCAGCCAGATTGCTGCCAAATACAAATATCTCGTTGTCTCTCAGAGTGTCTATCCACTCTGGAGTGATTCTGTTCTTCTTCAATTCTTCCATATTAATCTTCATATCTATATTATTCATTGCTTGATGATTATACATTCCATCGTCGCCTGCAAACAACGCAGCTGAACCTGGGTCAGATGACGCAGCAGAACTAGGAGATGATGTTGGAGCTGGACATGGGGCACACTCGCAGCAAATATCAGACATCATGCCCTTACTATAAACTCTGCCCTCGTAATCCGATGCCACGAAATATCGCTTGAAGTATGGGATGATGACCTCGTGCATCATCTTGTTGGTACGCTGGGTAACGGCTGAGGCACTCATACCTAGCTGTGCGCCTACTTCCTTACCCTTGAAACCATCAATATAGAGCATCTGGAGGATAATCGAGTTTCTGCTGTCTCTGCCATAATATCTTAGGCAGATGTCTTGTATCATCTGGCGGAACTCATGATAAAACTCGCTATCCATGATATCCAGTTGCTTCTTAGCCGATGCTTGTCGCTCCTCGAAACTCTCGAAGAGATGCTCCTTCTTCACGCCCTTCAACTTGTCGAGCAACAAGAAACGAAAGCCATTCACCATCCAAGTCTTTAGCGTCATAGTAGGCTTGCGATCCTCTAAAGGCTTAAACTGGTGATTGCCAAGATAGAGATAATACTCATGAGCCAAGGACATAAAGTCCATGCCGGGCTTATGGCGCAGGTCGTATCGCTGATCATAAACGCAATATGCCACTCGGCAGTAGCCATAGAAGTATTCTTTCACTATCTTACCGTCACTATTCTTGAATCCCTCCAAGATGTCATCATCAGAGAGTTGCGACATATCATTTACTGTTGTCATTCTCATTTCTATTTAAGTTTTTGTTTTTAACCATCTGCTTGAAATCTCACGTTCTATCTCCTTAAAAGAAATAAAAGTAGAAAAATGAAGCAAAGCCATGACTTTTTACTTTAAGATAATGCAAAGGTAACACAGTTTTCTGGAAAAAGAGAATAAATTTGTTTAAAACCTATTGCTGTTTCAAAGAAAAGCAGTACTTTTGCATAAAGATATAAAAACAAGAGATTATGAAACTGAAAGCATATCATTCCTTCATCATCTTCGCCGTGCTTGTGATGTCAGCGATTTTCTCCAGTGTGAGCAGTTATCGCAAGGCGCAATATGCCATTGTCAAGGATATGAATCAAGCTTTGGCACAAACCATCGAGGAGCGACAAGACCAATGGATTACACCCGATACCATTCAAAGTTACCGCTCCCACCTCAGCATCGACATGCTCAAAAGCACAAGCATCCTCTGCTATGCCATAGGAAAGCCGGCAGAACTATGCAGCAAGGAAATGCAACTGGATAAACATACCATACAAGGCTATGCCAACTGCTCTATGGCTGATATTTTCGGAATGAGCAACCAGCGCACATCATTCATACTGATGCTGATGGCAATGGTATGGGCAACATGGGCTATGCTATATCATCGCAAAGATTATCAGAACGAAGAGTACAATCCTCTCTCTTTCGGAAGCCTCTCCTATTCATCTGAAGACGATAGCTTCTACAATGCAGATACGCAGCAAGCCATCCACTTCACTCCGATGCAACATCAACTGATGCAGATGTTCTTCGAAAAACATCAGTTGACCAAGCAAGAGATATGTGATGCACTTTGGCCTAAGAAGCCAGATGCTAGCGAAACGCTCTATACTTTGATTCGCCGCATCAAGCCTATCATTGAGAGCAATAGTAATCTCATGATAGAATCTGAAAGAGGAAAGGCTTATCGTCTGACTCAAAGATAAGACTTACATAACTATCACATTTTCAGCAAGATGCAGTTTGTCTATTCCCTCACCTACCCCGACTCTTATAAGCCCATCATGCCTCGTCTCTTCCATCTGATAGAGGATTGGAAGGTATTGGGAGCTTACTAATTACTCAAATCTTCATTGCAAGTTACCCTTTTTAAGTGCCACATAGTATAACGTAGTATAAATATTTTTTAAAAAAAACTCTGGCTCACTAAAACATTGTACCTTTGCACACGAAATATAAAATTGGAATATAAAGAGAGTAAGGATTATGAAGAAATTTATCATTACATCAGCCTTGTGCCTCTCAGCTGTTCCCCAACTGATGGCACAGAATAATATCACTGGAAAGATTGTGGATGAAAAGGGAGCGCCTTTGGCTTATGCCAATGTAGTACTCTTGAATCGCCAGGACTCAGCATTCGTGAAGGGAGCCGTGAGCAATGAGGACGGCAGCTTCGTCATCAACTCTTCTTGCAATGGCGGCATCATCAAGGTTACTTCCATCGGCTACAAAACCGTGTTTCGTGATTGCCAAGGAGAGAATGTGGGCATCATCCAGCTCAGCGAGGATACCAAAATGCTGGGAGAAGTAGTGGTGAAATCTTCCTTGCCTAAGACCATCTTGAAGAATGGTGGCATGACTACCACGGTAGTAGGCTCTATCCTCGAAAAGGCAGGAACCATGGAAAACTTACTCGACCGTATTCCTAATGTCTCAGCACAAAATGGCAGCATCAAGGTGTTTGGACGTGGAGAGCCTATCATCTATATCAATGGCAGAGAGATGAGAGACAAGAGCGAGCTGGATCGTCTTCACTCTGATAACATCAAGTCGGTAGAGGTCATCATGAACCCTGGTGCCCGTTATGCGGCAAGCACCAAGGCTGTTATCCGCATCACCACCAAGAAGATACAGGGCGATGGCTTCGGATTCGACGCTACCGCCGAGGGCGAATATGACGAAGAAAAGAACTTCGGAGGTTATGGCAGACTGAACATGAACTATCGCAAGAATGGGCTGGATTTAGGTTTATACTCTTTCGGAAAGAAACAATATCAACCCGACAACAAGGACTTGGAGCAAATCACCTATCTCGACAAGACTTGGAATCAAAAGAGCAAAATCGACCAAGTTGGCAAAACGATAACTTTCAATGAACGTTTGGAAGCCAACTATCAGTTAGATGAAAACAACTCCATGGGTATCAACTTGGGGTTTCTGCGCACCCCTAAAATAACATGGGATGGAGGAATGGCATCCGACATGTTTCAAGACGATGCTTTATCAGAAAACTTAAATTCTACCACCCATGAACTTTTGCAAAAATCCAACCTCTCCAGCAACCTCTATTATGTGGGGAAAATCGGAAAGTTAGGAATAGACTTCAATGCCGATTGGTTTTGGTCTAAAGAATATATGGGCAATCATACCGATGAACAGTACCAAGAAATAGGAAAAGAAGAACAACAGCAATTGGTCAACACCAACACTTCCAAGTACAACCGCCTCTATGCCACCAAGTTGGTTCTATCCCATCCTCTTTGGGGTGGCGATTTATCTCTTGGTGGAGAATATTCCTTCACCAATCGCAATTCACTATATACCATTATACCTACCTATCTGGCTGATGATGACAAGAGTCGCATCAAGGAGGGCATGGCCTCTGCTTTCATCACCTATAACCACGACTTCGGCAAACTGAACGTAGAAGCAGGATTGAGATACGAGAATGTAAACTTCAAGTATTACGAGGATGGTCAATACATGGCAGAGCAAAGCAAAACGTATAATAACTGGTTCCCATCCCTCACCCTCTCTATGCCTATCGGTAAGGCTGAGATGCAGTTGAGCTATGCTGCCGACATCAATCGCCCTTCCTACTGGGCTTTGAGAAGCGGCACACAGTATGACAATCGCTATACTTACGAGACTGGCAACCCATTCTTGGTTTCAGAAATCGCAAGAAACTTGAGTTACGACCTGTCTTATCAATGGCTGACATTCAACTTCACTTATACCCATACGTCCGACCCTATCTATCAGACCACGGAAATGTATAAGGAAAATACTGCCATCGGCGTGATGAAGATGATCAATGGCGATTCCTACAACAACATCTCCTCCGCCCTCACCCTGGAGCCAACCATCGGTATCTGGCATCCAAGCCTTTCTGCCTCATTAGAAAAGCAGTGGTTCAAGATGGAGACAAAGGAAGGCAACTATCTTGACAAGCCTATCGCAGAGTTGCATTTCGACAATACATTCGACACGAAATGGGCGATGTTCTCCGTGATGATGGGCTATATCACCAAGGGAAACGAGAGAAACATTTATGCTTCCAAGCCGATGTTCAACACCGACCTCTCGATATACAAGAGCATCTTGCACGACCAACTTTCTTTCCAATTCTACGTATCCGATTTGTTTGGCACAAATGACGACCATACCATTGGCAAGTATGGCAAGTTGAAAGAACTGGTAGATAACGAGTACTCTACAACCAAGTTTTCACTCACCGTGAGATATAAGTTCAATACGACAAGGAGCAAGTATAAGGGAACAGGTGCAGGACAAAGTCAGAAGAACAGAATGTAGTCATGGCATAGTAAAAGACAAGTTTAATTTTCTTGAAAATATCATACGCTTCCGGATGATTTCCGAAGAAAAGGTGTACTTTTGCATTCGCATTACTGATTAAATTCATTCGATTATGGAAAAAGAAGCAAGAGATTCTTTCGAGAATCCTGAGAAAAGAGTTAGTAAACTGCCCTCAGAGTGTACCACCATCATCGTGGGGGAAGAACAGAGTGCAGATGGTGCCAAGTACCTTTGCCGCTCCAGCGACTTCGATGCACTGATGGCTATCAACATCGAGGTGCATGAGGACACGAAGTTTGGACCAGAGGAATTTGTTGCCAAGGACAGCAAGTTCCGTTGCCCATTGCCAAAGGAGGCCTTGGGATATACGGGGCTGCCAGATTACCAGTTCCCTGGCGAATGGGGAAGCGCTGGATTCAATACAGCCGGTGTGGGCATGAGTTCCACCGAGACCATCTTCTCTTCTGAGAAAGCCCTCGCCTTCGACCCATACGTAGAGAACGGACTTGCTGAGAATTGCACCTACAACATCGTGTTGCCTTACGTTCGTTCGGCTCGTGAAGGTGCAGCCAGACTAGGCAAACTCATCGAACAATATGGTTCGGCAGAGGGATTCGGCATCGGATTCATCGACGACAAGGAGATATGGTATTTGGAGAATGCCTGCGGACATAAATGGTTGGCTTGCCGTATGCCAAAGGACCAGTATTTCGTAACGGGCAACCAGAGCCGTTTCCGTGACTACGACCCAGAGGACCAGGAGAACTTCATAGCTGCTCCCGACTTGATAGAGTTTGCCGAGAAGAATGGTCTTTACGACCCAAACAATGCCGAGGCTGAGAAAGACAAGCATGGCAAGGCGAAGTTTGATTTCCACGAGGCATACTCTCGTGATGAGAAACTCGATACCACTTACAATTATCCACGAGTATGGGGATTGCAACAGATGTTCTCGCCAGCCATCCAAAACGACGTGACCAAGAACACCTTCCCTGTATTCGCCAAGGCAGCGCATCAGATTTCGCTCACCGACCTCCGCACCGCCTTCCGCTTCCATTACGACAATACCGACCACGACCCATATCTGCATGAGAATGGCAAGGAGCCTTATCGCCCAGTTTCCATCTTCCGCACCACGCAGACCCACATCATCCAGGTAAGAGAGGGATTGCCTCATGCCATCGGACACATCACTTACGTGGCAATGGGCATGGGCGACCTCAGCGTCTTCCTCCCACTCTATCAAGGTGCCAAGACCTTCCCTGAACTTTACACCCATGTGGCAAATGGCAGATGCAAGGACGACAGTGCCTACTGGCGTTTCCGCAAGGTGATGACGCTCGGCATGACCGACTACAACGCCTTCGCCCCTATCATCAAGGATGCTTACGCCAAGTTGGAGGCTGAGAACGACCAGCGCCAGAAGGAGATGGAAGCAGAGTATCTGAAGCTTTACAAGGAGAGCCCGATGAAGGCACAAGACCTCTTGCAGCAGTTCTCCGACGACATTCTCAACCATGCCATCGAGGTGGCAGACGGACTGGTAGAAGAACTTTTCACCCGCCTCACTGCCAAGATTCAGAAGGAATATCTCTTCCACGGCGCATAATTGGCACACAACTCCTTGACCTACATCAATGCCTGTCATAGCGTTGCTTGACTTGTGTCAAAAAATAGCTTTCTTTCATCATTTTGTCACGACTTTGTGACAGAGATTCAAAAATAGGCATTACCTTTGCAGTCGAAAAAGGTAAGATTGTAATAAGGATAATGTTTAACCGGAGTCCTCAAATGGAGGCTCCACAAAAGAAAGAAAGGAAACAAATTATGATGTTAACAGTTATGATTTTCGCAGTAGTAGCAGTTATGCTCGCAGAAGCTGTGAATGTAAACAACAAGATTGAGATGGGTAAGTAATCCCACTCAGAATGGTAAAAAGATCTGGGCGTCAGCCCATAGTATTAATGTATTAAAAAAGAAAGGATAACGATTATGAAAACAATGTTCAAAAACGCAAAGAAGGCTATAAAGGCCTTGGTTGCCAACTATATGAACGCCATGGAGATGTATGGCGAGGCTTTGAACAGAAGTCGTGGTTGCGGTTGCTACGCATAAGCAAGTAATTACGTTTACAATAATAAAAAGCGTGTAGGTCTAGATGGCTTGCACGCTTTTTTATATTTCTCCCCCAGGACATCATCTACTATACCGCCCTATCCCCTTCTGCCATAGTCAACTCATCCAAGAGTCCTTGGCAAGCATCCTCCAAAAGAGTGATAACTAACTCAAAGTCACTATAGTCGCCATAATATGGGTCAGGCACCGTGGTGTATTCACGATGTGAGGTCAAGAAGTCTGCCATACGCACTACCTTGTCTTTATCCGCCTGTGAGGAAGCCATGGAGGTAATGGCACGATAGTTTTCGTTGTCCATCACCACGATGGTATCGAATCTCTTGAAGTCGGAACGTTGGAACTGTCTAGCATGACTATCAAAACGATATCCATGCTCTGCCCCACACTTTCTCATACGGCTATCGGGCAACTGTCCCACGTGCCAGCTTCCGATACCAGCCGAATCGATTTCAAACTCATCGCTCAATCCTGCCTTCTCCACGAGCGACTTCATGATGCCTTCGGCTGCCGGAGAGCGACAGATATTGCCGAGGCAAATAAATAATACTGTATGTTTACCTTGTTTCATCATTTTTTTCTATTTTACCAGATTATTACCGCCGTTAATTGGTTTGCAAAATTAAGAAATATTCCTTTAATTGCAAAACTTTAGGTAAGAAAAGTGACAAAACGAAGAAAAGCATGGACAGCCATCACGGCTACCCATGCCCCATTCAAATATGATCTATTCTTAAAAAAGCTAACCTAGTTGCAAGATACACCTTTTATATAATATATAGACATACCTTGCAACCGATTTTTCTACTTCAATTTCTTGTAACCATAAACGGCACGATTGCCCAACTGCTCCTCGATGCGGATGAGCTGGTTGTACTTAGCCATACGATCGGTACGACTCATACTACCCGTCTTGATCTGACCAGAATTGGTAGCCACGGCAATATCTGCGATAGTAGTGTCCTCTGTCTCGCCAGAACGGTGAGAAGTAACTGTGGTATAACCATGACGATGTGCCATCTCGATAGCATCCAAGGTTTCGGTGAGCGAACCTATCTGATTGACCTTGATCAGGATAGAGTTGGCAGCACCCATCTTGATACCCTTCTCCAAGAACTTGACATTGGTAACGAAGAGGTCGTCACCCACCAACTGGCAACGGTCACCGATGGCAGCGGTCAACTTCACCCAGTTGTCCCAGTCGTTCTCATCCAAACCATCCTCGATAGAATCGATAGGATACTTGGTTATCAATTTTTCCAAGAACTTGATTTGCTCCTCGGCAGTGAGTTTCTTACCATTAGGATCCTTCTTCTTGCCATCCTTCAACTGGCGATAATCATAGTACCACTCACCATTCTCCTGTACGGCAAACTCGCTCGCAGCACAGTCCATGGCAATCTTCACGTCCTTGCCTGGCTCATAGCCAGCGTTCTTGATAGCCTGGCAGATGCTCTCTAAAGCATCCTCTATACCATTGAGCGCAGGAGCGAAACCGCCCTCATCACCTACAGCAGTAGAAAGCCCACGGCTCTTCAAGAGTTTAGCCAAAGCGTGGAACACCTCAGCACCCATGCGGATAGCCTCTTTCTCAGAAGGAGCACCCACAGGACGAATCATAAACTCTTGGAATGCGATAGGAGCATCAGAGTGAGCGCCACCATTGATGATGTTCATCATAGGAACAGGCAATGTATAGGTGTTGCAACCACCAATATAACGATAGAGAGGTATCTGGAGATACTCTGCCGCAGCATGAGCCACAGCCAAGGAAACACCGAGGATGGCATTGGCACCGAGGTTAGACTTAGTCTTGGTGCCATCGAGTTCCAACATCTTGTAGTCGATGTCACGCTGCTCCAACGCAGACATACCGATGATGGCAGGAGCTATCACCTTGTTGACGTTCTCCACAGCCTTGAGCACACCCTTGCCAAGATAGCGATTCTTGTCGCCATCACGGAGTTCGAGGGCCTCGTTCTCACCAGTTGAAGCACCAGAAGGAACAGAAGCACGGCCTACGACGCCCGACTCCAATGTGATTTCAACCTCTACTGTTGGATTGCCACGTGAATCCAAGATTTCTCTTGCATGTACTTTTTCGATAATCATAATCTTAATACTTTAAATTGTTACATTTATTCTTGCAGAGCTTGCCCTGACACGAACAAACCCTCTACCTTTCGGCTGCAAAGTTACAGATTTTATTGTAATTATCCAAATGAAACGTATAGCCAATAATCGGTATTTTAGCGAAGTGTCCAAATACCGACTTTTAGGTATTAAAGCGTGCGATTCTTGTCATCCGACCATTTTCTCCCCCATTTTCCTTTGCCGTTTCAAATAATAATCGTAATTTTGCAGAGACTTAAAATATAAGCACAATAGAATAAACTCAAAAAGGTTGTAATAAAAAAACAACCAAAATGGTTGTTTTTCGGAAATCAACCCAAAAAGGTTGATTTTTCACATATTTAATATAAATAATGAAGATAAAAAACATAATTTTTGGAGCCTTGGTTGTGCTCCTAGTCGTAGCTTGCCAAGGTGGCAAGACGGCAAGTGGCGAGGGGGGCGATACCCTCCAGATGAAATACGCTGAGTTGCTCACCATCGTGAAGCATAACGATGGTGCCTATACGGAGGCAATCATCGAAAACCCTTGGAAGAAGGGGACGACATTACACAAGTACATCCTCGTACCTAAAGGCAATGAGGGCGACGAGACCGTGGCAAGGCTCAAGGATGACATCCGAGAGAATGCGACTTTGCAAATGGGTAGCCACTGCGACATCGTGCGCACTCCTTTGGAGAGCAACGTGGTGTTCACGGCTCCTCACTGCCAATTGATGTATGAACTGGGATGCAAGAACGCCATCACTGGTGTTTGCGACAAAGACTACATCAATATTCCTGACATCAAGGAGAGAGTAGATTGCGGCTCAAGTATGCAACCCGATATGGAGCGAATCATCGCCTTGAAGCCTGAAGGTTTGCTTATCTCTCCTTTCGAGAACAGTGGCGGATATGGCAAGCTCGACAAACTCCACATCCCTATCATCGAGACTGCCGACTATATGGAAACCTCCCCTCTCGGCAGAGCGGAATGGATGAAATTCTATGGATTATTGTTTAAGAGTGAAGAACGAAGCGACTCTCTCTTCTCTTCAATAGAAAAGGAGTACTTGGCTCTGAAGGCTGAGGCTGCGAAGTTGCCACAAGGTCTCTCCATTCTTACCGAACGAAAGATGGGGAGCGTATGGTATGTACCTGGCGGCAAGAGTACGATGGGAATCCTATTGAAGGATGCCAACGCCAAATATATCTTTGCCGATGACACTCACAGTGGTAGCCTTGCTTACGGTCCGGAACGCATTCTCAGCAAAGGAACACAAATTGACGTATGGGCATTCAAATATTTCGGCGGCAAGGCTTTAAGCAAGAATGACTTGCTCGCTGAATATGAGGGATATAAGGTCTTGAAGGCTTTCAATAGCAACAGCATTTATCAGGTAGATACCAGCACGCAACCCTACTTCGAGTTGACCAGTTTCCATCCTGAGATTTTGCTCCGAGAGTTCATCATCTTGGCGCATCCCAAGGCTACACAATTCGGAAAGCTCCGATTCTACCAACATCTATTATGAATAAGGCTACGATATATTCTTTGGTGCTCATTGTGGCAATTGCGTTTCTCTTCTTCGCCAACTTGGCATGGGGAAGCGTTAACATTCCGTTCAAGGAGGTGTTAGATATTCTTACATCTTCGGGAGCAGAAGTGCCCTATGCGTTGATGGGAACAGACGAGAGCTTGGGCTCTGCCAACCGATATATCATCCTAGAGTCTCGCCTGCCACAAGCCATCACCTCCTTACTCGCTGGCGCCGCCCTTGCCACAAGCGGTTTGCTCTTGCAGACCGCCTTTCGCAATCCGTTGGCTGGTCCGGATGTCTTTGGTATCAGCAGCGGTGCAGGACTCGCCGTTGCCATCGTGATGCTTTCCCTTGGTGGCAACATCACGATGGGCGACTATACCATTGGCGGTTTCCTCGCCATCCTTATCTCAGCCTTTATAGGAGCCATGGTAGTGATGGGCATCATCACGCTCTTCTCTACGATGGTGCGTAACCAGGTGGTACTTCTCATCATCGGAATCATGGTGGGATACCTCGCCAGCAGTGCCATCTCGCTCTTGAATTTCTTCAGTACGGCAGAGGGCGTGAAGTCGTATATGGTATGGGGAATGGGAAGTTTTGGCAATGTGTCGATGAACGAGGTGGGATATTTCACCCTCATCGCCATCATCGGCTTGTTCGCCTCGTTGCTTCTCATCAAGCCGCTGAATGCCATGCTCTTGGGCGAACAATATGCAGAGAACTTAGGTTTCAACGTCCATCGTCTGCGCATCGCCTTGCTAATCATTACTGGATTGCTCACGGCAGTGGTCACCGCCTTCTGTGGTCCCATCGCCTTCATCGGACTTGCCACTCCTCACATCGTCCGTCTCCTGATTGGCACCGACAACCACCGTCAAGTACTCCCACTCACAATGCTGATGGGTTCCACCATCGCCCTACTCTGCAATGCTCTCTGCACATTGCCTGCAGATGGCGGTTTGATTCCCCTCAATGCCGTCACCCCCCTCTTCGGTGCTCCCGTCATCATCTATGTCTTATTGAAGAAGCGATAATTACAGTACTTTTTGCGTTAAATATTCTTTTTCTTGCTTGATATTCAGAATAATTGGCTATTTTTGCAATATCAATTCAAAAAGAAGCATTTATGGCATTAAAATTATATCCTGTAGGAATCCAGACGTTTGAGGAGATCAGAAAGCGTGACCTCCTCTATGTTGATAAGACGGAATACATCTACCGAATGACACATTCTGGTGGAAAATATTTCTTCTTAGGACGACCACGCCGCTTTGGCAAGTCGCTTTTGATATCAACTCTTGAAAGCTATTTCTCCGGAAAGAAGGAGTTGTTTGAGGGGCTTGCCATCGAAAAGTTGGAGCAGGATTGGATGGAATATCCTGTTCTGCATTTCAGCATGGCTAGTGGCAAGCACATGGAGAAAGAGCAACTGCAAAGATACCTTCTTTATATTCTGAAGAAAAATGAAGAACGTTTTGGTATTGAGGACGATGCTATCGATCCCAATATCCGATTTGCCAATCTTATAGAAACTGCTTATCGCAAGACAGGCAAACAGGTCGTTGTGCTCATCGATGAGTATGATGCCCCTATGCTTGATGTGGTACACGAAGAGGAATCGCTAGATGTTCTTCGCAATATCATGCGCAACTTCTATAGCCCATTAAAGGATTCCGAGCCTATGCTCCGCTTTGTCTTCTTGACTGGTATCACTAAGTTCTCGCAAGTAAGCATCTTCAGTGAATTGAACAACATCAAGAATATTTCGATGGATGACGAATATGCTGGCATCTGTGGAATCACCAAGGAAGAATTGCTCACTCAGATGTCGGAGGACATTGACGCATTGGCTGAGGGACAAGGATTGTCTAGGGAAGAAACGATTGCTAAACTTAAGGAAAACTATGATGGTTATCATTTTTCGCCATCATCTCCCGATGTCTTCAATCCATTCAGTTTGCTGAATTGTTTTGAAGACAAGAATTTCGGTGCATACTGGTTTGCATCAGGCACACCAACTTATCTCATCAATATGCTTCGCAAGTTCTCCGTCCTACCTACCAAGTTAGGCAAGACGCTGGCACGCTCTTCCGCTTTCGATGCACCTACGGAGAACCTAAAGACGATCACCCCATTGCTCTACCAGAGCGGTTACATCACCATCAAGGGCTATGACAAGATGAGTCAACTCTTTACGCTCGACTTACCCAACAAGGAAATCAAGGTGGGCTTGTTTGAGAGTCTTCTGCCTAATTATCTAGAGGGAATGTATGCCGAGGAGGGAGATGTCGCCATTGCCCAAATGTCGGTGTTGATACGTCAGGGCGACATGGATGGAGCCTTGCGTTTGCTACAGGAGTTCTTGGGTACGGTGCCTTATTGCAACAATACCAATTACGAGGGACATTACCAACAAGAACTTTTCATCATCTTCACCCTCTTGACCCACTTTGTGGTAGATGTCGAGGTACATACCCCGAATGGCAGAGTAGATGTTGTGATGGAAACGGAAGACACACTCTACCTTATCGAGTTGAAGCTCAACCAGAGTGCCCAGGCTGCCATGCAGCAAATCAACTTGAAGCAATACGACCAGCGTTTCGCCAGATGTGGCAAGCCCATCGTAAAGGTTGGCGTCAACTTCGATGCTAAGAAAGGCAATATTGAGGATTGGGTGATAGCATAATTATCAAAGTACAGATATTGTTCTTATTCATTGCTCCTTTTTGAATTGATATTGCAAAATCAACTACTATAGTACGCTTGCCAAGAACTGCTGTAATCGTTCAGACTTCGGATGCCCGAAAACATCTTCCGGCTTTCCTTCTTCCGTGATATTACCCTCACTGAAGAAAAGCACACGATTGGCAACCTCACGAGCAAAAGCCATCTCATGCGTCACCACCATCATCGTCATACCCTCGGCAGCCACATCTTTCATTAAATTTAGCACCTCACCCACCATCTCAGGGTCAAGAGCAGAAGTTGGTTCGTCGAAAAGCAAGACCTCTGGCGACATCGCCAAGGCCCGGGCTATGGCAACACGCTGTTTCTGTCCACCCGAAAGACTATCGGGATAACAATCAGCCTTATCTGCCAGTCCGATTCTCTCCAAGAGTTCATCAGCCTTAGCCGAAGCCTCAGCATTTGTCATCTTGCCCAATTCCACAGGAGCCAACATGATGTTGCGCTTGATGGTCATATTGGGAAAGAGATTGAACTGCTGGAACACCATGCCCACACGCTGTCGCATCTCATTGATGTTCACCTCCTTCGAAGTGATGTCGATGCCATCGAGCAACACCTGCCCATCGGTTGGTTGTTCGAGCAAGTTGAGCGAGCGTAAGAAGGTACTTTTACCACATCCCGAAGGACCGATGATGGCGATTACCTCACCACGGCTCACGGTAGTATTGATGCCACGCAGCACCTCATTGGCTCCAAATCGTTTGTGGAGGTTTTTCACCTCTATGATAATGTCTTTATTCATTGTTTCTCATTCTTTCTTAGTTTCTTTTCCAATCTCCTCACTCCCATTGACAAAGCCACCACGATGGCAAGATAGATCAGTGCCACCACGCCAAGCGGCATCATCGCATCGTAGGTGATGCTTCGGATGATGTCGGACCCTTTGGTCAAATCGACAAGACCGATATAGCCACTGATGGAAGTTTCCTTCAAGAGCGTAATCAACTCGTTGCCCATCGCAGGAAGCACATTCTTGAATGCCTGTGGAAGTATCACCAATCGCATGGTCTGACTATAGGAAAGACCGAGGCTTCTTCCAGCCTCCATCTGTCCTTTATCTACCGACATAATACCCGAACGAATCACTTCTGAGATATACGCCGCACTATTGAGACCGAAAGCGATGATTGCTACAAATATCTTATCGACATTGGCAGAGGCGAACACCACATAATAGATGATCAAGAGCTGCACCATCGTAGGAGTGCCACGGATAATGGTGAGATAGAATTGGCAGAGGAAGTTGAGGATGCGATGGTTGCCATTACGGTCGTGTGTAGCACGGATGATGGCTATCAGCGTACCGAGCATCAAGGAGAGCAAGATGGCAAAGAACGTGATGATAAGTGTATTGCCCAATCCCTTCAAGAGATACTGATAACGATTGCCCGTCACGAAGCAAGTCTCAAACTGTTCTGCAAGAGATTGTTTGGCAGGAGCAATGCTTCCACCATTCACGATAACTACTTGACGTACATCGGTATATGAATCCGTGAAATTGATGTTTTTCTTGCGTTCTGGAGTCACCGTAATACCAGCTATTCCGGCATCAGCCTTGCCCGTTTGCACAGAGGTGATGACGGCATCAAACTCCATATCCACGATTTCATATTTCATATGGAGTACATCGCAGATAGCCCTAGCCACATCAATGTCGATGCCCACAATCTTGCCATTGTCATAATACTCGAATGGTTCGAAGGCGGCATTGGTAGAAAAGCGAAGCGTGGATGGGGATGATGCCGAGCCAACAGAAGAATCTTTTGACAACTTACTTGTTGCAAGATGACATTCGCCCGGCTGATAAGCGACCGCTATGTTTCGGTCGATATGGCGGCGCACTATACTATCGATGACACCACTCTTCCTCAACAGCTCTATCGCCTCATTGATTTTCATCTGCAAATCCTCATTTCCCTTTGCCACACAGATGGCAAGCGAGGAATGACCAAACTCATCAGGCAAAATCTCAAGCGAGGGATTCAGACGCAAGAAAGCCTTGGCAGGCTGTTCATCCTCCACCATACAATCTATCTTACCTTGCGTCAATGCTTGTATGGCATCGGCGCTTTTGGTGAATCGCTCCACCTTCGTCCCATCCCCCTTATCTTCCAAGGATGTTGCGAGGACGTCGCTGGTGGTACCCAACTGCACACCTATCACCGCCCCATGCAAGTCGTTCACATGTTTGACAACCTTCCCTCCATTACTGCTTCCCGAACAAGAGAACTGCAATAGTGACATGAGGGCGAGACATAAAAGGCAGAACGCATTTCTTATTGACTTATTTCTCATATTCTCTTAAGCGCTATGTTTGTATTTCGGGTGTAAAGTTACGAATTATCTTTATATTATACAAAGAATCCCCCAAAGTTTAGGAATACTTAAAGTTTTACCGACGAATTTCCACGCTACAGCACCATCTCCATGCAGAATCATAACCATCCCCCTCGTTTTTGCGTTAAATATTCTTTTTCTTGCTTGATATTCAGAATAATTGGCTATTTTTGCAATATCAATTCAAAAAGGAGTAATGAATAAAAACAATATGATCAATCGACTTTTATCATTCCTTGACGCTTCCCCAGTCAACTTCTGGGCTGTCAAGAACCTCGCAGAGGAACTCACCCGTAAAGGGTATCGACGTATCGACCCAACAGAGGCTTTGGGCGAAGTGAAGTGTGGTGACCGATTCTTCGTCACCAAGAACGACTCCAGCATCTATGCTTTCCAAATCGGAAGCAAACCATTGGCTGAGAGCGGTTTCCACCTCATCTGCGCTCACTGCGACTCCCCTACCTTCCGCATCAAACCGAATGCAGAGATGGACATGGAGGGAGGCATCGTCTAACTCAACACAGAGGTGTACGGCGGACCTATCATGTCAACCTGGTTCGACCGTCCCTTGACCTTGGCGGGTAGAGTCATCGTGAAGAGCGAGGACGTGATGCAACCGCAAACCTTGCTACTCCACATCAAGCGACCTCTCCTGCAAATCAGCAACCTCGCCATCCACTTCAACCGTCAGGTGAACGACGGCGTGAAATTGAGCCGTCAGAAAGACGTGCTCCCTATCCTCGGCATCATCAACAATGAGCTGGAGAAGGGTAACTTGCTAATGAATGTCATTCTAGAGGAACTCAACAAGAACGCTTCCGAGGAGGCAGCCACATCTGGCAATGCGAGCCATCGCCCACTCACAGCGAGCGACATTCTCGACTTCGACCTCTATCTCGCCGATGCCACCCCAGCTTGTACCTTCGGAGCGCACAACGAGTTCATCTCAAGCGGTCGCCTCGATGACCTCTCCATGTGCTTTGCCGGACTGGAGGCACTATTGGCATCAGAGCCAACGGAAACCACACAGGTGCTCGCCATCTTCGACAATGAAGAGACCGGTTCGCAGACCAAGCAAGGAGCAGGAAGTCCATTCCTCTCTTATATGTTGAAGCGCATCGCCCTTGCCCAGAGTGGAACCGATGAAGCCTATTACCAGGCAGTGGAGCGTGCCTTCATGGTATCAGCCGACAATGCCCACGCTTGGCATCCGAACTATTCTGAGAAATATGACCCAACCAATCATCCGATGTTGGGAGGTGGACCAGTCATCAAGTTCAATGCCGCACAGAAGTATGCGAGTGATGCCGTTTCTGCTGCCATCTTCGCAGGCATTTGCGAGAAAGCAGGCGTACCTTGCCAGCGTTTCGTCAACCATAGTGATGTGGCAGGCGGAAGCACCCTCGGCAACATCCTCGCCTCTTCCATTCCTTTGAGAGGAGTAGATATGGGCAACGCCATCCTCGCCATGCACAGTTGCCGAGAAACGGGCAGCGTCATCGACCATGAATATTGCGTGAAGGCTTTCAGCCAGTTCTATCAACTGTAGAATAATTAATTTTCTGTTTCAAGCAGAAAGTCTATCAGCTATTAAATAATAAGGTATAGCTTGATGCCAAACAAAACCTCGGGACATTTTTAGAAAAACGTCCCGAGGTTTTTCTAAAAATGTCCCGAGGAAAATAAAAATACGTCCGCACCCATTTTTCCTCATATAGACACAGCTTTTTCCAAAAAAGTTGGAAACGACTGATGATGAGAACAGACAAAAATAGTAATAACCCATTAAAATGAAATGATTATGAAACGTACATTTTTAGCAATAGTAGCAGCTATGATAATCGCAGTATCAGCTAGCGCACAGAGATTGACAGACGTTACCGCAGAGGCTCGCCTCATCACCGATAAGATGGTATTGGAACTTGGACTGAACAACATTCAGCGCAACAGCATCCTCCAGCTCAACATCAACTATCTGAATGGCATCACCAGTTATCGAGACATCGATGCCGATGGTTGGAAATATCGCAACAAGCAGCTCAAGAAGTTGCTCACCAGCAAGCAGTGGAAGCTATACAAGGATGCCTACTACTTCTATCGTCCTATCAGTTGGCGCAACAGTGCTTATGTTCACAACATCTACGCCAAGTATCCGAAGGCAAACTATCGTCCTAATGGTCCTCGACCACAGTACGACAACAGAAATGCCTTCAAGAACGACAAGCGTAACAAGCCTAGTTTCGGCAAAGGAAAGCGAGAGTTCAGCAACAATAGTCCAGAGGCAATCCGTATGCGTCAGGAGATGAGAAGAGGCGCCATGAAGGGAGCGAGATAAAACAATGCTGAAAGACAGATCTGTATAACAAGCAAAACGTGAATATAATGTGTCAGAGGGATGGATTTACCATATGGTGAGTTCATCCCTCTCTTTGCGAGGTTATCCTCGCAAACAAATACAAATAATTAGCTTAGAAGTTGCATTATTTCAAAAAGTTTTATTACCTTTGCAACCAAGAAAGCATTAGCTTCCTTACAAACAACATAACTGGAGGATAAATTATGAATGTAAATTCCACAACTACCCTAGAGTTAAATGCTCTATATGGTGAAATGACAAGCAATATTACGCAAATCAAAAACATTGATTTGCTTAAAAAGATGAATGAAATGATTAAGAATTTCATTTCGAAAGCTCATACTTCCCACAGCGAAGAATTCGTCCCTCGTCCAAAAGAAGAACTACTAGATGGATTTGACAAAGCATGCAAGGAAGTTAAGCTCTTCCAAGAAGGAAAAACAAAACTTATGTCCTTCGACGATATGATGGGGCAATTGAAAAAAGAAATGTGATATGGAATGCATAATAAGTATTTCTCAAACTTTTCTATTAGATGTAAAACGGCTGAGGAAGAAATACAAGTCTATTATTTCCGACCTAGATAAGTTCAAGGAAGAAATTTCTGCCAATCCCTTTATCGGTTCTGACCTAGGAAAAGGATTAAGAAAGATAAGAATGGGCATAGCTTCCAAAGGCAAAGGAAAGCGAGGCGGCGCTCGTATTATCACTTATAATGTGATAAAGATAGAAAACACCATTCATATTCTCCTACTAACGATGTATGACAAATCCGAGCAGGAGAATATATCAGATAGCGAACTACTATATTTAATGGAAGTAAACCATCTAAAATAGTAGTTCTTCAAGATAAATAAATTGTCTAACAATTAAATAAGAACAAAAACAAGAAACAGAAAGTATTTGATAAATAACATATTAGAGTAATTTAATTACGCGTTTACTATTTATTCGGAACATCCTTGAAATTTGGCGATAGATAAGATGTATTACAGAAAAGAATAGGTTCTAAACGCCCATGCTATAGCGTGGGCGGAACTTATCTCTGTAATACGGGCCACGCCAAATGCCTAAGGATGTAGATAAGGGAAGCTCACGCTTCTTTTATACCTCATCCCCAGGCATTTGTTCGTTGATAGGCACGCTGCTCCTCACCATTGAATGAGGAACTTCCTCTGCCCCACTGCCCGTTTTTCTCTGAAATAAGATAGTTCTACGCTCTAACAAACTATAGCTAAAAAATGCCGACACTTAATTGGATTGGTAAAGATAAAGTGGTATCTCATCACAATGAGGTGCCATTCCATGTCTTGGACCATAAATATGGTTATACCGCAGAAAGCGGACAGACCCAAGAAGAAACTCATAGTGGCAACATGATTATCCATGGTGATAACTTGTTGGCACTCAAATCCCTCATGCCTAAGTATGAGGGTAGAATCAAGTGTATCTACATCGACCCTCCTTACAATACTGGTAATGAAAACTGGGTATATAACGACAATGTCAACGATCCACATATCAAGAAATGGTTAGGAGAAGTTGTTGGCAAAGAAGGAGAAGACCTCAGCCGCCATGACAAGTGGCTCTGCATGATGTACCCAAGACTCGTTTTGATGAAGAAACTTTTGAGCGTAGATGGAGCTCTTATTGTAAGTGTTGGATTCCATGAACTAAACTCACTCGTTCTAGCACTCAAAGAACTTTTTGCAACAAAGCAAATAGTTACTATAACGGTGCAAACATCTGGCGGGAAACCATCTGCAGGTTTCAATTATCAACATGAATATTTAGTTTTTGTTGTAAATAAAGATTTTACACCTTTAATCATTGATTTCTGTGGGGGTAATAACCGTTCAGCGTTTGAAGGCATGACACTTAGTACATTCAACAAAGACCAACGTCCAAACCAAACGTACCCTATTTTCGTTGATTCTAAAACAGGAAAATACAAAGGAAACGGCAAATCTCTTTCTGAACTAAGAGAAGAAGGAGCGAATGAAGAAACCATAAGTAATTACGCTTATAACTATTCCATCGCCCCTGCAGGATGCGTTGCCATTTGGCCTATTACAAGCAAAGGGAAAGAGTGTGTTTGGAGACTTATACCTAAACGAGTAAAAAATGATTACGAGTTGGGATACATAAAAATAACTCCAAATACAAATAAAATAATTGAAAATCAATTCAGTGTGCAATACTTACCAGAAGGTCTCATCAAGAAAATAGAAAAAGGGCATCTTACTGTATATGCACAAGACTACATAAACAAGACTTTAGTTCTTAGCGACAATTCTACAGAAGGAAAGCAAATTCCGACCCTATGGACAGAGAAGAGTTTCTATACGGTCAAGGGGTCTTCACTTCTTAAAGAGATACTTCCTGAATCTGAGAAAAAATTCGATTATCCAAAGCCAATAGCTTTGATAAAATCTGTCATTCAGACAATATGCGAGCCAGAAGATATTGTTTTGGATAGTTTTGCTGGTAGTGGAACTACGGGACATGCCATTCTTGACATCAACAAGTCTTTAGGCTATGAATTAAATTTCATCCTCATCGAGATGATGGACTATGCCAACACCATCACTGCAGAGCGTGTTCGCCGTGCCATCTCCGGTTATCCTTTCAAAGGCAAGAAAGAAGAGGAAATCTACAGTAAGAAATTGACTGCAAAGAACATCCTCAAAGCTGATGAGTTCTTGAAAGAAGCGGAAGCTATTGCTGCGGAGAAAGAGGATGAATATACAAAAATCAGTAAGCCTAAGATTGTCGATAATTGCTTGAAAGTAATCGGAACAAAGGTATTTGACGACAAGATGGAAGGCTTGGGAGGCACTTTCGACTATTACGAACTTGGTGCCCCACTCTTCAAGGAAGATGGAAACTTGAATGAGGAAGTCGGTATTGACAAATTCAGAGAATACATCTACTATTCCGAAACCAAGCAACCGCTTCTTCATGCAACAGACGAAACAGAGCCATATTTGCTGGACGATTTCAATCGAACAGGCTTCTATTTCTACTACAAGAAAGACGAACTCACGACGCTGAGCTTCGACACTCTTACAGAAATCGTGAATGTGAAGCACGACTCCTACATCATCTATGCAGACCGATGCTTGTTGGATGATTCATTCATGACTGGGCATCATATTAAGTTTAAGAAAATACCACGTGACATCAAAAGATTTTAAATTATGGAACTGAAGAATTATCAGCAAGACGTACTCAAAGACCTCGCAGAATACATACAGACATGGAAGGAGCAAGGAAGCCTCAGCAAGGCTTTCTCTTCTTTTTGGAAAAGTCGTGGCATCCACCCTTTGCAGCCAGGCGACCCTACCTTTCATCCATATTGCGACACGATGAAAGGTACACCCAACATTACCATCAAAGTACCAACAGCTGGTGGCAAGACCTTTATCGCTTGCAACGCCTTGGCTACCATCTTCGATGCCATGCCAATGGGCAAGACGAAAGCTGTGGCATGGTTTGTACCATCAGATACGATTCTGAAACAAACCTATCAAAATCTCAAGAATCCCTTGCATCCATACAGACAGAAAATTGATACTTTATTCAATGGACGTGTGGAAGTTTATGACAAGCAAGCTTTGCTTTACGGACAGAATTTCAACCCCATCGTGGTAGAAGAGCAACTCAGCATATTCGTATTGAGTATTCTATCTTTTGCTTCAACGGCAAAAGACAAGCGATTGGTTTACAGCGAGAACGAGCACCTCACCGAATTTACCAAGACATACAATCATCATGAAAAGAGAATCGAGGGTGCAGACGAGACTTCACTCATCCAAGTCATAGCCCATCTCAATCCTGTGATGATTATTGACGAGAGCCACAACTTCGAAGGCAACTTGCGTGTTGATACACTCACCAACATCAACCCTAGCTTTGTGCTCAACCTTACTGCCACTCCACGAGAGAAGAGCAACATCATAAGCTTTGTGAGTCCAGCCCGATTGAAGAATGAAAACATGGTGAAGTTGCCAGTGATGGTCAGCAATTACCCAAAACATGCGGATGTGATCAATAGTGCGATTGCATTACGCAAGAACTTAGAAGACAAAGCCAAGGAAGAGGAAAATTTGGGTGGAGATTACATTCGCCCGATTGTGCTTTTCCAAGCACAACCTAAAAATGATGAAGATGATGTCACATTCACCAACATCAAGAATAGTCTCGTGAAAGCAGGCATCTCAGAAGAGGAAATCAAGATAAAGACCGCCAATCTCAACGAACTGAAAGGTATTGACCTCATGAGCCGCGACTGCCCTGTGAGATACATCATCACCATCAATGCCTTGAAAGAAGGATGGGATTGTCCATTTGCTTATATCCTCGCCTCCACAGCCAACCGCTCTTCCAAGATAGACGTAGAGCAAATCTTAGGACGTATCTTGCGCCAACCCTACACTCGACAACACGACAATGTGCTGTTGAACATGTCGTATGTACTCACTTCATCAGCCAACTTCCATACCACTATTGACAATGTAGTGGAAAGTCTCAGATTATCAGGTTATAGCAGAAAAGACTATGTGGCAACAGATACACCAAGCGATAACTTCATGCAACCAAAAAGCCAACTCTACTTCAGAAATGACGAAGCGCTTCACCTTACCTATGCCAATAGCCCAGTAGAATCTGAGCCTAACGAATGGGAGTTCAATTCCGAAGACATTATCCTTCCGTCAGCAGAAGCAAAAGGCAAAACTGCTGATGAAAAAGGTGTATCCTTGGCAAACGATACCGCCATACTGATGAAAAAGGCAGAGAGCATGAGCCAACAGTACGAACAAGACATCCAAGAATCGCTCAACAATAAAACAAGTGAAGAAGTTATGCAAAAGACAAGAACTTATGCCATTCAAGACAGATACAAACCATTTCTAGAGAGTATCAATCTACCACAGTTTTGTATCAAAGTCAATAAAGACTATGGGGTATTTGGAATCACCAAAGACTTTGTTCCTTTAACACAAGAGGCCTTGTTGGAAGATTTCAAGCTATCCAAAGAGGACAAGCACATAGACTTCTCTTACAGCAACACCAATGTCAAAAAGATAGACATTGATAAGAATGACGAAGACAACATCATTACCAGTTCTTTAAAAGAAAAAGAAGCACTCATGTTTGACAATTTCTATGGAAGTATAAATGACAAAGATAAAATTATTCAGCATCTATCCAAGTCAATCATTGACAACATCACACGAGACAATAGTGTTTCTGATGCCGACCTATACAAATACGTCACAAGTGTGCTTGAAGACAAGGACTTGCCTCAGCTGCGCAACTTAGGCAAGAATACAGCTGACACGATACAAGCATTCAAAAACAAGATAAGGCAACTGAAGATTGCCTTTGCCAAAGAACAATTCGACAAAAAGATTCAGTCTAAACAAATAGAAATAGAATATTCTGAACACCTGCCTTCAGAAATCATCTTGACAAAAGACAAAGCGCCAGCTTTTGCTAAGAAAATGTACCAAGAGGAAGAAGGTTTCAACGATTTCGAAAGAGATGTTATAGACCAAGTTATTTCCCTTGACTGTGTAAGATGTTGGCATCGGAACCAAGAAAAAGGCAAAGGCTTCTGCATCAATGGTTTCGTCAATGCCTACCCTGACTTCATCATCGTTTTGAATAATGGCATTACGGTTTTGCTCGAAACAAAGGGATCTCATCTTGATGGATCGGATAGTAAGAACAAGATAGCATGTGGCAATAAATGGGCGGTCAAGGCTGGCAGCAAGTTTGCATACTTCATGGTCTTTGAAGACAAGCCCATCCAAGGGGCCGTTACTGTCGGAGAATTTATCAAAAGCCTCATAGTGCTTGGAGGAAACTGACTACATAGTAGAATCTATATAATAAACAAAACGTGAATATAATGCGCCAGAGAAATTATAGACTTACAACAGAAAATATCTAAAATGAAAAAACGAGGCAAAGCCTCGCTCAGAGGTTGGAGTCAAGGCTCATAAAAAGAGACGATGGCTCTAACCGCTGCAAAGGTACAATATTTTTTCTTACTTTCCAACAAAAAAGCGAGTTTTTTTCAATCTAAACGCAAAAACATTCAAAAACAGGAAAAAATAAAGGATTATAATCAGAGTATTATGTGTCAGAGGGATGGATTCGCCATATGGTGAGTTCATCCCTCTCTTAAATTACCCACCAAACAAAGTTTTTATATATTTTTTTTGCTATTTACAAAATTTATTCCTACCTTTGCTGAAAAATTGAGTCGTCTATGCGAATATTTACAGAACAAGCTTTGAAGCAATACATAAAAGACCATCCCAAATCTAAAGTAGCATTACAGGAATGGATTACGATTGTCAAGAAAAGCAAGTGGAATAATTTTGCTGATATTAAGTCAACTTTTAATAGTGTTGACAATGTTGGCAATCAACATTATGTATTCAATATAAAAGGGAATACATATAGAATTGTTGTAGTTATCAAGTTTACCATTAAGTTTGTATATATTCGTTTTATAGGAACTCATAATGAATATGATAAAATAGATTGTAGAACCATATAAAATCAAAGTTAAGATGAATAAGATTGAAAATATGGAACAATATCAATGGGCAGTCAACAGAGTGGAAGAGCTTCTTCCCTTAGTCAACGACAACACTCCATTAGACGATCCCAACAGTATCGAATTGGAAAAACTCTCCAATATGGTTGCAGACTATTCTGATGTCCATTTTGCCATAGGTTCTCCAACCCTAGCAGACATCATTAAATTAAGAATGGAAGAGATGGGCATATCCATCTCAAAATTGGCTATTTTACTTGGTGTACCAATTGTCAATGTCAAGAACTATCTCTCAGGCTCGCAAGAACCAACACTAAGCGTTGGGCGAGAAATCAGCAAGAAACTAGGTATTGATGCCAATTTAGTTTTAGGAGTTTAATGCTCTTTATGGTGAAATGACAGACAACAAACAAAACATAAATGAATTGAGTCTGCCAAAGGCTGAGCATCTCAACACAAAATAACCTATGAAACGATTTACACTTAAAAACCTTCCGCCCTCTGCTCAGAAAGATACCGAGGACATTCGACTTTCTTTTGCCAATAGCAGAATCACTTTCGTGTGGTGCGCATTCAAAGACTTACTTCGAAATGAATCGCTCACCATGAAATTCCTCATTGCCATCATCCTTCTGGGAGGAGTCGTTAGGTTTGCTTCCGGACTCCTAGAGGTAGCTATCTTATGCATCATCCTATTGCCTATCTTTTACGTAAAAGACATTTGGGCAATCAACAAGAACTACTCAAAATGGCATGAAAACGATGTCTTTCCCATCCTCACAGCAGAAGGTCCACAAAACATTCTGCCCGTTTACGATGGACAAAGATATATCCGTGTCGAGTGGGCATCGTGGGAAGAAGTAAAAGACATCAGTTTCTACGCCAAATATCTAGTCATCACAACGACAGAGCCAAGCTATGGCATCATGTTAATGTGGGCTGATGATATGGAGAAGGTTCAGCAAACAGCATTGAGCATGTGGAGGAACGCCTTGGTTGCAAAAAATGCGAAGGCCCAAATGCCTGAACTATACTCAGAACAGGAAATCCATGAAATATCAGATTTTATTGAAAGCGTGTTTGGCAAGTATGACTATGTTTTCCATGAAGTCGCCTCTACAGACATACATGTGGACATCGCCATTATCCCTCCTACCGAAGAACGCAACTATTACACATTGTGTACCATGGGAGTCGGAGCGCATCGTATGGACACACCTGATGAACTGAGATACGAATCACTCCTTGGAGAACGTGCGGAATTATTGATCTATCTTCCTGCCGACTGGAAATTGGCAGAGGAAGACTTGAAAGACGAACGAAATTATTGGCCTATCCGCTTGCTGAAAGATTTCGCTCGTATGCCAATCAATACTGAGAGTTGGATAGCCTGGGGGCATTCTTTCAGTCAAGAAGAGAAAGAGCCTTATGCAGAGGGTGTTCCATATTCCGCTGCCGTATTGTTGTCTCCCCAACCAGACATCGACAGTATTGTCTCTTGCCCTTTGACTGTTGGCAAGAGCATAGATTTCTTCCAAATCTTCCCACTGACCCAAGAGGAGTTGGAATACAAAATGAAATGTGCCGAAGATGAAACTTGCAACTCTCCTACTGACTCATTGCTAGACCATATCCATGCAGACCGAGAGCATTGGATGGACTACGCATTAAGCCGCTTCGATTACCGGAAAAAGTGATTGTAACATTACCTAACTAAATACTGAAAATATGAAACAAGTACTGAAACTTACATTATGGCTCTTGCTTTTGCCGATGGCAATGCAAGCCCAAGACCGAACTTCCATTGACAAGATAGAAGCAATAGCACAAAATCTCTACCTAAAGGAGAACTACAAAAAATGTGTAGAGGTACTTCAAAAGCAAAAAGACCTCGTGGTGAAATACTTGACAGAAAAGGATACAGCCTATTTTGCCAATCTCCGTTTCCAAGCTCGCTGCTATTATCGAATGAAAGACTACGATATGGCAAGAAACATAGCAAAAGAAGCCTTGGACAACTGGGAACAGAATCATAGTACGGAAGAACGCAGTTATATCTTGATGCTCGACAACTATGCCACTTATCTAGGAAATGGCGACAACCCTGATTACGAGTTAGCCTTGAAATATGGAAAGGATGCCATGGAACGATACGAGAAACTGCAAAAGAACGACTTCGACCTGGCTGTAATAGCACTCCATTTAGCCGAAAACAGCTATTATGCGGAGAAATTTGCTGATGCCGTGAAATACGAGATACGTGGCATCCAATATCTCAAGACTATGTTTGGCGAACATTCTGATGAATACGTCGGCGAATTAGAATATCTTGCCAAATATTACGACAGCAACGGACAGGGGAAAAAGGCACAAGAGGCAAGAGACCTACTGCAAAAATTGTGGAAGGAGAAAAAGGATGGCATCGAAGATTTACCACCACTGATAGAGTTCAAGACGACAGAAGAGTGCAAAGCTCATCAAGATGACACCATGAAAATGATTGATTATTACCTGAGCCATCTACTTTCTGCCAAACAAATGGCGGATGCCTCTGGGTATATCATGAGATGGTCTTCCGTAACAGATTTGGTAACCATCAACATTGGCGAAGAGGAATCAACACTCTTCAATGAGAAATATTATCCTTATGCAGTAGCCTATATCGCAGCTTGCTGTGAGTATGCAATTGCTAAAGAGTCGGCAGATTTCACTAAGGATTTGTTCAGCCATGCTATTAAAAGAATGCTCAATTTCTATCTTGGAGGGAACAAAGAGCTGACAGGTGAGGTTCCTTATCTAGAGAAGTTTAGCAAGGTGGTGGACAACAAAGATGACAAAGCCTTGGAATCACTCATTGACAAGTATTACAACAAAATCATGAAACAAATAGAAAAGTCGGGTACTCCAATGGGCAAAAGCTAAGAGCGGAGGGCGACAAAGCTAAGGACGAAGGGCGATGCTCCTAGGGCTTGAAGGACAAAACCGCATTGCTCCGACCTTTCCACTACGCCCATCTATATGTTCCACTACGCCCGGACTTATGTTTCACTATAGTGGGACATAAGTCCGGGCGTAGTGAGAATATTGCAGAACTTAGGTTCGTCGTCCTTCGTTCTCGTATTCAGATACTTACGGTCCTATCTAATCCACCTCACGAGTCGTTGCCTCACCCTTGTAGTCGAAACTATGATGTATCGTATGAAAGACATTCTCGGAAGCAACTATCGCTTCCTTTTTCTGCCGCAAAGTTATCCCAAGCATATTTCAGCTTGATGTAGAATGTGTTACAATTCTGTTAAAAGCCTATATGAAGGCAAGCATAAGAGACAAACAGGAAAATAGGAAGCAAAATATTTGTCTGTTAGAAATATTATCCGTAACTTTGCATCACATTTATAATATATAATAAGGTGAAATCTCAAGATATTATCAGCAAACTGGAAGGCAAGGGCATCAAGCCCACTGCCAACCGCATCCTTGTGATGAAGGCTTTGGCGGAAGCTGAGACACCGCAAAGCCTCAGCAGACTGGAAAGGAAAATGGTGTCGATGGACAAGTCGAGCATCTTTCGGGCGCTCACTCTCTTCCTGGAACACGACGTGGTACATGCCTTCGAGGACGGGAAGGGCATCCTCAACTATGAACTCTGCGAGGAAGAGGGAAAATGCGACCACCACGATGGACACATCCACTTCTATTGCGAATCGTGCGAGCGATCCTTCTGCATGGAAGACATCCATATCCCAAGTATCCAACTGCCTGAGGGATTCTTCCCCCACTCCGTATCCTTCGTCATCAAAGGTGAATGCCCGGAATGCAGAAGCAAACATCAGCATCACATCCAATAAACAATATCAAATCATAACAACATAAAAAATCATGAACGGACTATACACCATCCTCCTTTTAGTATTGAGCAATATCTTTATGACCCTCGCTTGGTACGGTCACCTGAAACTACAACAAACTGGCGTGAGCAGCAACTGGCCCTTGATAGGTGTCATCGTGTTCAGTTGGGCTATCGCCTTCTTCGAATATTGCTGCCAGGTACCTGCCAACCGCATCGGGTTCATAGACAACGGCGGTCCCTTCACCCTGGTTCAGCTCAAGGTGATACAAGAGTGCGTATCGCTCATCGTCTTTACCATCATCGCCAACATCCTCTTCCAGGGACAAGGCTTGCACTGGAATCACTTCGCCGCATTCGTCTGTCTCATCGCCGCCGTCTATTTCGTGTTTATGAAATAAAGTCGGCACTTCTCATATAGACCATTTCCCATGCCATAACGGCAAGCCAATAAGGGGCTAATGCTCAACGTTTCTTTAATATTCGTTTAGCATTAGTCCTATTTTAGTTTTATATAGATAACTATCATTTTCCGCCGAAGTATATAAGATTTGTGAATTTAGGGCATTTCTTGTTTAATAGCCGTTAATGTGTTAAATTGAAATGTTAAAACGGAATAAAAAAGCACTGATAATTATTCGTTTCTCAATTTTTGCCTATATATTTGCACTCGGTTAGACGAAGGGGCGACACCAAGAAAAGTCATCAACAAGACGACATTTCAACGACCCCTACAGACGACCCTAGAGACTATAAAAAATAGAAAGTAATAATTAAAAACAATAGACATGAAAAAAGTAACGAATTACGTAATGGCTTTGTTATGCGTAGGTTCCCTCGCATTCTCAGCAGGTGCTTTCATGAAGGTAAACGCTGCTCCATCAGTGACAGCTGCAGCACCAGGTCAACCAGTAGATTTGACTTATGCAGCAGAGAAGGCTCTGCCTGCCGTAGTCCATATTAAATATGTACAGAACTCCAAGACCACGACTGTCGATGTACAGGACGATCCATTCGGAGGCTTCTTCGACCCATTCGGTTTCTTCGGCAACCCAGGTGGTAACGGCGGCACTCGTAAGCAGAAAGTTCAGACTCCAAAGAAGGAAGCTACTGGCTCAGGTGTCATCATCAGCAATGATGGTTATATCGTAACCAACAACCACGTGGTGGAAGGCGCAGACGAGTTGACCGTCACACTGAACGACAACCGTGAGTTCTCAGCCCGCATCATCGGTACCGACAAGACTACCGACTTGGCACTCATCAAGGTGGATGGCAAGAATCTCCCTACTCTCCCTATCGCTGATAGCGACAAGGTTAAGGTGGGTGAATGGGTCATCGCAGTGGGCAACCCATTCGGTTTGAACAACACCGTTACCGCAGGTATCATCTCTGCCAAGGCTCGTTCACTCGGTGCCAACGGCGTGGAGAGCTTCATCCAGACTGATGCAGCCATCAACCGAGGCAACTCAGGTGGTGCACTTGTCAACACCCAGGGTGAGTTGGTAGGTATCAACGCTATGCTCTACTCTCAGACTGGTTCATACGCTGGATATGGTTTCGCCATCCCTACCTCTATTATGAATAAGGTGGTAGCCGACCTCAAGCAGTATGGTAGCGTACAGCGTGTGATGCTCAGCATCCAGGGTTCCGACGTACTCAACTACATCAACAACCAGAAGGAGAACGGCAAGGAAATAGATCTCGGTACCAACGAGGGTGTATATATCGCCAAGGTAGATGAGGATGGCAATGGTGCTGCTGCTGGCTTGAAGGAAGGCGATGTCATCACCAAGGTAGATAACAAGAAGGTGACCAAGATGGCTGAACTCCAGGAAGTACTCAACGGCAAGCGTCCTGGTGACAAGTTGACTATCACCTACTTGCGCAACAAGAAGAGCAACACCAAAACCATCACCTTGAAGAACGCCCAGGGCACAACATCTGTCATCAAGACCGCCGACCTCGACGTATTAGGAGGCAACTTCCGTCAGATTACCGCAGGTCAGAAGGAGCAGCTCGGCATCAAGTATGGCGTAGAGGTCATGAAGGTGAACAGTGGCGCACTGAAGGATGCAGGTATCTCTCGTGGTTTCATCATCCAGAGAATCAACGATGCCAACATCACATCCCTCGACGACTTGCAGAAAGCCGTGAAGACCGCTAGCACCAGCAAGGACCCTGTGCTCTACATCCAGGGCTTGTGGCCTACCGGAAAGAAGGCTTACTTCGCAGTGCCTTTGCAGAAAGACTAATTGACAAAAATGATAAAAAACAACAAAATAGCAGGTATTTTCAATAATATCTGCTATTTTTTTTTGTCAAATCAGAGAAAAAGTGTATTTTTGCAATCACTTTAAATATTAATGCTACCATGAGACAACTAAAGATTTCAAAATCAATCACAAATCGTGAGAGTGCATCGCTTGACAAATACCTCCAAGAGATAGGGCATGAAGAACTGCTTTCTGTCGATGAGGAGGTGGAGTTGGCGCAAAAAATAAGAAAAGGCGACAGAAGAGCGCTGGAGAGGTTGACCAAAGCCAACCTTCGATTTGTTGTCTCCGTGGCGAAGCAATACCAGAACCAAGGACTCAGCCTTCCAGACTTAATCAACGAGGGAAACCTCGGACTGATCAAAGCCGCAGAAAAGTTTGACGAGACACGTGGATTCAAGTTCATATCCTATGCCGTATGGTGGATTCGACAGAGCATCCTCCAGGCAATAGCAGAACAAAGCCGCATCGTGAGACTCCCCCTCAACCAGGTGGGAAGCGTCAACAAGATCAACCGTGAGCTGAACAAGTTTGAGCAAGAGCATGAACGCCGACCTAGCGTGGACGAGATGGCAGACCGCATCGACCTGCCTGAGGACAAGATAGCCGAAGCCATGAAAGTGAACGGACACCACGTGAGCATGGACGCCCCCTTCGTGGAGGGCGAAGACAACAGTCTGCTCGACGTGCTGACCAACGACGATGCGCCTGGCACCGACCGTGAGCTGGTGATGGAGTCACTGCGCTCGGAGATAGGAAGAGCCCTGGAGATACTCAACGACAGGGAACGCAAGGTGGTAATGGCTTTCTTCGGTATCGGAATGCCTGAGATGACCTTGGAAGAAATCGGCGACAAATACAATCTCACCCGTGAGAGAGTACGCCAAATCAAGGAGAAAGCCATCCGCCGACTCCGACACAACACCAAGAGCAAACTGTTGAAATCCTATCTGGGAGAGTAAACTTTCATATAAACATATTAAGGTAGAAATGAAATTAACAAAATTAGTTTTCGCAACACTGGCAGCCGCACTGCTTATCTCGATAACCTCACAAGCCAAAAACGAGATGAGAAAAGCATACGTGTTTGGGTTCGCATCTTCATTTAACGACTCTACGGTCTATTTCACAGATATTCAAGAACTTGACTCGGCTTGGTTCACGAGCAAGAACAAGTTTCTCATCGGCAGGGAGAACTACTCTTACCAGCTGCGCGACTATCTGAGCGGCTTGGGCGAGGAGCACCGCACCTGCATGGTGGAATACTTCTTCGACCGCAAGAAGGCTGACAATGCGTGGTACAAACTCTATACCCGCTACAAGCAGACCCAAAAGAAGAAGAACAACCAGAAGCAGAAGAACGAGCTCCCTCCTTACCAAATCAAGAAGGTAGCCTTGAGCGAGTTCACCTTCCAAGCCATCGAGCCGATGGAGGAAGTGAACGAAGAGCCAGTGCGCCCAGCCAAAGTCAAGAAGACCAAGGCTAAGAAAGCATTGAAACAACAAGAAGAGAAAAACAAGTAAATGGCTTCCATCCATCTATTCAACATCGCAGAACTGAACGTGAGACTCTGTTTTGCAGAATCCCACGTCAACAGTATGCGTCTTCTCAAATCATTCGAACCCTTCAGAGTAGATGCTTTGGAGGGTCCTGTTTTTTTTCAGCTCCTCATCGACGACTCCTTGCGTCCTTATCCCAAGGAGAAACGACATAGGATACGTGCCTTTGATACGGGAAACGGCGACACCATCGTTGACAAGCTCGACAATGGCGGCTACCAATACATCATCAAAGACATCAACGGTGCCGAATGCTGCCTGCTACTGACCAACAAGGACTTCAGCGACTGCCGTTGCGCCCTGAATGGCAACTACAACATGCGCTGCTTCGGACTCAACAATGCCTTGATGCTTATCTTCGCCTTTGCGGGAAGCCTCAAGGAAACCCTTCTCATCCATGCTTCACTGGTAAGACAGAATGGCTATGGCTACGCCTTCATCGCCAAGAGCGGAACGGGCAAGAGCACCCAGGTGAGCATGTGGCTTCGCTACCTGAAGGGATGCGACTTGATGAATGACGACAACCCTATCATACGCATCATCAACGGCGAAGCGTTCATCTACGGAAGTCCTTGGAGTGGCAAGACTCCTTGTTACCGCAATGTGAAGGCCAAGTTGGGTGCCATCACTCGCATCGACCGAGATACCAAGAACTGGGTGGAACGCCTGTCACCTATCGAGTCGTTTGCCTCGCTCCTCCCCTCCTGTTCCAGCATGAAATGGGACGAGGACATCTTCCACCACATCTGCGACACCATCACCAAACTGGTGGAGAACAGCCACATCTACACCCTTCACTGCCTCCCCAACAAGGAAGCTGCCGAAGTATGCAACGAAGCCATCGCCATACGAGAGTGATGGAAGCACAAGTCGCCTTCCCAGAACTCACAAGAACAACAAGAAAGAAATAGATATGCAAGAGAATACCAACCAACTCAAGACGGTGGAGATGCAATTCGCCAATGCCAAGCTCCTACCAGAAATCATTCGATTGCTGGAGGAAGGACATAGCGTGACCTTGCAACTGCGAGGCTACAGCATGCGTCCCTTCCTGGAAGACAACCGTGACAAGGCACTACTCATCAAGGCAAAGGACATCCAGGTGGGTGACCCCGTCTTGGCAGAGGTCAGTCCGCTGCACTACGTGCTCCATCGCATCATCCAGATAGAAGACGACAAGGTGGTATTGCGTGGAGACGGCAACCTTGGCATCGAGACTTGTCGCCTCCAGGACATCAAGGCATCAGTGGTAGGATTCTATCGCAAGGGCAGACAGACACTAGACAGAACGGATGGAAAGAAATGGAAAATCTACTCTGCTATCTGGATACGCCTCTTCCCTATTCGCCGGTATCTGCTAGCAGCCTATCGCCGCATTTGGATTCCTCTTTTCGGAACGATGTAAGCTTCTTTGGGAAATCCGCCTTTTCGAAAAGGATAAAAAAAGGGACCATAGCCTTCAGACGAATCCTCAAGCTATAGTCCCTAACATTCTCTCTCTTATATTCACTTTTCCTATCGAGAAAGCCTATGACTCATCATCAAAGGCTTATCGAATTCCTTGGATCAGTCATCAATAATGCCCGCTTGCTTCCACAAGTCGGTCAAGGCTTTCACGTCTCTGAGGGCGGTAGCCTCATCCACCTCATATTCATCAGTGAGCAGTTTCACCAAGTCCTCATGCGAGAACTCTTTCTCCTGCACGTTCTGCCAAAGATAGGCAGAACTCTCGTTCATGCTGATGATATTGCTGAAATCAATATTCTCCTCTCCCTCAGCCACAATGATATTCTCACCGCAAACGGAACGGAGCTTGAATCCTGGTTTTGCCTTCATACCATTTAATATTTATCATTTATAATTGATCATTTATCTCAAGTGCTCCTTAAACCAAGTCGTTATCTGGCGCAAGAGATGGTTGCGTGTATTGCCACCGAAGATGCTGTGATTGCGATTGGTATATAGGTTCTCCTTGAAATCCTTGTCGCTCTGTACGAGTGCCTCCGCATATTCAAATGCGTTTTGTGGATGCACATTGTCATCGGCTACTCCATGACAAAGGAGCAATGCACCATGCAAGTTATCGACTCTCTCTATCGGATTCACCTTGTAGCCATCCTCATTTTCTTGAGGAGTACGCATATAACGCTCCGTATAGATGGTATCGTAGAATCGCCAACTGGTAGGAGGAGCCACAGCCACACCAGCCTTGAAGACTGGACGACCTTCGCTCATGCTCATCAAAGTATTGAAACCACCGAAGCTCCATCCCCAAATGCCGATATTGTCCTTATCCACATATGGCAAAGTGCTCATATAGATGGCTGTCTCCACCTGGTCCTTCGACTCCAAGTCGCCAAGACGCAAGTAAGTACATTTCTCGAAGTCGGCACCACGACCGCCTGTACCACGACCATCCACACATACCACGATGAATCCTTCCTGGGCCAGGTAGTAGTCGAAGGCACCACCTTGTCCCATACTGCCCGTATTCCAAGCGTTGAGCACCTGCTGGTTGCCCGGTCCGGAGTACTGGAAGAGGATTACAGGATATTTCTTGTTGGCATCGAAGTCAAGAGGCTTCACCATCCAACCATCCAGTTTGACACCTTCGGAAGTAGTGAAAGTGAAAGTCTCACGCTTGCCCCAATTGTATTGCTGGGTTTTCTCCAACAGCTCCTTGTTATCTTCCAAGGTCTTGATTACCTTTCCCTTGCTATTGCAAACGGTAAATACCTGTGGATGACTATAGGAACTCCATGTATTGACAAAATAGCGATAGTCGCCAGAGAAATAAGCAGAGTTGGAACCTTCCTTATCGGTTAGTCTCTCCATCTTTCCATTCTTGTGAGCCACATACACCTGTCGGTCGTGTGGGTTGAGCATGGCTGCCTGGAAATAGACATCACCCGTTTTCTCATCCATTCCGTAGATGTCGGTCACATCGTAGTCACCCTTCTCCACCTGACGAATCAACTTACCATTCAAGTCGTAGAGATAGAGGTGCATATAACCATCACGATCGCTTGGCAACAAGATGGTCTTCTTGCCCACGATGCTCTGCTCTACCACTTCCTCCTTCACATACTTCTTGACATTCTCACGGATGAGCATCTTGCTACTGCCAGTAAACGGATTGACAGAATAAAGACGCATATCATCCTGATGACGGTTCATCGTATAGACAATGAGGCTGTTGGCATCGGGAGAAGTCTTGATGCGAGGATAGTAACCATCGGCATCGAGAGGTACATTGAGTTGAAGGGTCTTGCCACTCTTCATATCATAGCTCCAAAGGCTCACCTTCGAATTGTCTTGTCCTGCCTTCGGGTACTTGTAGGAATACTCACCAGGATATTCATGATATTCCGTTCTCCTAGGCTTATCGCCCTCGAACATCTGAAGAGAGTATTGTTTCACCTGCGACTCATCGAAGCGAATCCATCCGATAGCCGTACCATCGGCATTCCAGGCAAAAGCCTTGTTGAAAGCAAACTCCTCCTCATATACCCAGTCGGGAATACCATTGATGATTTCATTGAACTTACCATCCGAAGTAATCTGCTTTTCAGTCTTGCCATCGGTAACATAAAGGTTGTTTCCCTTGACAAAAGCCACATGCTTGGAGTCTGGCGACCAAGTAGCCACCTGCTGGTCCTCGCCTTCGGAAAGTTTGGTAAGTTGTTTGCTACCTATATTATATATGTAGAACTCTGCCTTGTAGGAACGGCGATACACCGCCTTGCGCTTGGTTGCCACCAAGAGTTGCTTGCCGTCAGGGCTGATGACATATCCATCGATAGACTCGAAAGGAGCCTTCGCCTCGTCAATGTCAAAAATCACCTGTACTTGCTTGCCACTTTTGAAAGAATAGGAAATAATCTGCTTTCCGTTGCTGCTGATGGAAGCATACAAATCGGAACCTTCCATCGGATTGATTCCCGTCACATAACTTGCAGCGAAACCACCCGAAGTGATGGTCTTCAAGTCGAGTCGTTCTGCCGCTTCTATTGCTGACACCATCATAAGAGATGCAATAAAGAATGAAAATTTCTTCATTATCAATAATAATAAAAAATGCTTTGAATTAATCTTTGTGAATAGCCTTGATAGGCGAATAATCCTCATCCTCCAACAGTTGGCGAACCGTTATCTTAGGATTACGCTTCACGAAGTCGTTGATGGTCTTTACATAATTGGTGGTAAAGACTTCCTTGCACATCGCCTTGTTGACTGCCCACATGATCTTACCCATGTGCAAGTCGCGGTCCAACTGAGGACGGTTGTCGAAATCATCCATCGGATAGATGCTCAACAGATAAAAAGTCAAGCAGTCTGGCACGATATAGCTTCGTGTCATGGTCTTGCGCTGTTGGGCATTATAGAATTTCTTGTAAAGAGGATATTCGGCTCCCATATATTTATCAAGCGAGATACCCACGGAGTGCTCACCTATCACGATGCTCTGGTCGAGAGCACCTATCTGTGCATAGAAAGAAGGGTGCTTCAGACCCGGAATCCATTCGCCCAAGCGACCAAAAGATTCCTTCAACTGCTTATTGATGTCCTCCATATTGGCATACTCTGCCTCGGCATCGGCGATGAGGGCCTGCAAGGTAGAGTCCTGATAAAACATCAAGAAACGGTTGCTGATGTTGGCATCGGTGATGGTACCCAACTGCAACATCTTCTCTATCAAGGTACGAGTCTCTATCGGATAATCGGTATTCATCTGCTGCAATGCAGAGAAATCACCCGTAGTAAGGTATCGGCTTTCCAATCGGTCATATCGCTGAACGGTCAAAGGTGCAATAAAGGCATCCTCATTCGACTTGAACTTGTATTCGCAAGCCGAACAAAGTAGCACCACTACCAATATGACCCATATATGATATAATTTCTTCACGTATTTCTGCAATTTACTGTTGTTACGCGTGCAAAAATACTAAAAAATATTTTAAAAACCAAGAGCTTTCGCTAAAAAAACACAAAATCGCACCTATTATAGTGCGATTTCGAGCTTTTTTCTTCACTTATTGCAAGATTTTCACCTGCAAAGGCTGTTCTACACGTTTTTTCCAGTCTTTCAACCATGCATACCACTCCTTCTCCCCCTTGAAACCATAGGTCTCATTCTTGCTGGTATAAGCCAACTTATAACTGAGCTGTTTTCCTACAGGCTTGATGACCTGTGTGTAGTCATCCTTGTTGGCTGGTTGCTGACTGACGAAGTATGCTTGAGGCACATAAATACCCAATCCTACCGTCTCCAACTTGTGCTTTCCATCGTCTTTACCAGTTGGCCAGTCACTGCCATAGCATCCTCGCAGACCTTCGCCATCAGCCATCTCCGTAGAACCCTTGACATTGATGAGACCTGTCGCAAACTGATAGTTGGATGCATCCTTGTCAAAACGGACATCTACATCAAAGTCGCGATGACCGGCATAGATGATGTAGCGAATGGTAGCATTGACTGGTTTCATGCCAGGAGCAGGAGTCCAACCATTGTCTATCACCTCTACGATAGCACGCAAAGGACCTTCAGAGATGACACGCTGCTCTTGATACTTCAGTTGGTCGAGAAGCAACGACTGATTGCCATCCCATCCTCGCAAAGCACCCAAGCCGTATGTATTGCCAACCCAAAGACAGTCATCTCCCGAACCAGCAGCCAACTGCTCTTCGGATGGATAGAACTGGGTGTCCTGGATCACCAATCCCTTGTTGATTTTTCCATAAAGGTCGATGGTCTGTCGATTGTCGAAATAGACTCGCATCGCCACCAAGTCGCTCTCGAAACATACACCATGGGAATGAACGAAGTGAAAACGGTCCTTGGTTTTCTTGTCAAAGGAGAGGCTTCGCAAGTAGATGTCCTGCTGATTCTTTGCCAACTTCTTGTTCTTGCTAGGCACAACGAGTTCGGCAAAGGTGCGAGCGGGATAAGTCGCTTGTTCGCCTTTGGCAAACAACTGAACGGTATAGACTTTTGCTTCCTTCTTGCCAAGATCTGCGAGGAAACAGAGTTCATCGTTGGCACAATCACGGTCGGTATCATCCAACTGGGATGGTATCTCCTTACCATCAACCGTGACCACTGCCCTATTCACCTCGCCATACTTAGCGATGTTCAACACTACAGGTTCGTCACTTCTCTCCATCTTGGAGGGATTGGCGACCTTCACTTGAAAAGTCGTTTGGGCATTCAGGCAACATGCCATAAAGATAGCCCCCAATGACAAATAGATTCGTTTCATATTATAGCTAGTTTTTAAGTTGTTTTATTCAGTATTTATTCTACATCAAGTCCTTGAAAGTCTTTTTGCCTTTGGCATAGTATTGCCAGAGGATGGACTTCTGATATATCTGTGGAATCTCCGTCTCTTGACGAGATGCCTGTATCTGTCTTCGATCCTCATCAAAGTCTGCACGCCAAGCCTTGAAAGCCTTGCGAGCCTTGAACACCGCCTTGAAGTCACCCCAGTTTCTACCCAAGATAAGCATCTCGAAAGCTGCGAGATAATCCAAGAACCATCTCATCCGCATCACCTTCTTTAACTCATTATCTGACAGATTCTTATAAAGCATCGTTAGATTATTTCTGAAGTTCAAGAAAGTCTTCATCGGATTACTCTTCGGCAAGGTTCCTCCTCCCACATGATATACCTCACTCTCTGGAATACAATATATCTGACGCCCCATCAGGCGCAATCGCCAACAGAGGTCAATCTCCTCGTTATGAGCGAAGAATCTTCCGTCCAGTCCACCTGCATCCCAATAGTCTTTGGATCGAATCATCATACAAGCTCCAGTAGCCCACAAAATTTCCTGCTGATAATCATACTGTCCATTGTCACGCTCCACCATATTGAAGATGCGACCACGACAGAAAGGATAACCATACTTATCCAAGAAGCCACCACAAGCACCAGCGTACTCAAAGCTATCCTTGTCATATTCGGCAAGCAACTTAGGTTGGCAAGCTGCCACCTGCGGATGGGAGTCCATAAACTCTATCAGCGGAGTCAGCCAATGATGCGAAACTTCTACATCACTGTTGAGCAAGATATAGTACTCCGCCTCGATCTGCTTCAAGGCACGATTGTAGCCCTCGGCAAAGCCGAAGTTCTGTTCCAAGACGATGGTCTTCACCTGCGGAAACTGCGTCTCCAACAGGCGCATCGACTGGTCGGAAGAACAGTTGTCTGCCACCCACACCTCAGCATCCTGACGTGAATACTCTATGACGTTGGGCAGATACTTTGCCAACATCGCCTGCCCATTCCAGTTTAATATAACGATTGCTACCTTTGCCATATTTTTTTTAATCGATTGTTCAAAAGATTGGTAAACTCATAATTCTTCAGTCCCCACTTCGGAGCTACAAGCAATTCCTTGGGCGACTGACTGACGAAACGTTCCAGCACCAAATCCTTTCTAAGCAACTGGATGTATCTGACGATGACATCGATATACTCCTCCACCGTATAGACATGGAAGGGATGCTGGGCATATTGTTCCGCCAACTTGGTTCCCCTGATAATCTGCATCTGATGGATTTTCAAGATATCCAAAGGAAGAGACGAGATGATGGGAGCTTGTCGCAAACTTTCCTCGGCATCCTCCCCCGGTAAGCCTATGATGATATGTCCTCCCGTCAATATGCCTCTATCATGGGTTCTCTCCACGGCATCACGGCAACAAGCGAAGTCATGTCCGCGGTTGATACGCCTCAACGTCTCGTCATTGGCACTCTCAATGCCATACTCCACCAATAGGAAAGTACGCTTGTTCAATTCCACCAAATAGTCGAGCAACTCATCGCTCATACAGTCGGGACGAGTGCCGATGACGATGCCCACGACATCTTCCACCGTCAAAGCCTCCTCGTACATTCTTCGCAAATGCTCCACGGTATCGTAAGTATTGGTATATGCCTGAAAATAGGCAAGATACTTCATGTCGGGATACTTGCGAGCAAAGAATGCCTTACCCTCCACCAGCTGTTCCGTGATAGATTTCTTCCTATCACAATAGCTAGGATTGAAGGTTCGGTTGTCACAATAGATGCAACCTCCGCTCGAAATCCACCCATCACGATTGGGACAGGAGAATCCGGCATCAATGGAAATCTTCTGCACTCGAAAGTCAGGGAACTGCTTCCGAATCCAAGAACCGAAATCGTTATAATATGGGTTCATGATATGATTAGATTAGCTCCGCTTTCAGTGCAGTCTTATCATGGTTGAAATCTCCAAGTTTCACCTTGATGAGCTGGTTGTCATACTCTTCCTTCGTCAAGGCTGGCGAAAGTTCCACACGCACATAGTTCTTGGTAAAACCGTGCATTGCCTTGCCACGAGGAGCCTTTTCGAAGAGAACCTCAGCCTCTGTGCCGATATACTGGGCATAGAAAGCCTGTGTCTTTTCATCGCTCAACTCCAAGAGACGCTTAGAGCGAAGTTTCTTGTCCTTGTCGCTCACTACATACGGAATCTTCAGAGCCGCCGTACCAGGGCGTTCCGAATATGGAAAGACGTGCAACTGGGTGACAGGCAGGCTCTTCAAGAACTCATAGCATTCCTCGAAGCACTCAGGTGTCTCACCACGACATCCTACCATCACATCGACACCGATGAAGGCATCCGGCATTTTCTCCTTGATAAGATTCACCTTATGAGCAAACAACGCCTTGTCATAACGACGGTGCATCAACTTGAGCACCTCATCACTACCACTCTGCAATGGGATATGGAAATGAGGCATGAAGGCACGGCTCTGGGCACAATAATCTATCAAGTCATCATCGCAGAGATCTGGCTCCAAACTGGAGATGCGATAGCGCTTGATGCCCTCCACCTGATCCAAGGCCTTCACCAAGTCGATGAAACGCTCATGGGTAGTCTGTCCGAAGTCACCGATGTTGACACCCGTGATAACAATTTCCTTTCCTCCCTCCTGGGCAGTCTGCTCAGCCTGTTGTACCAAGGATTCGATGCTAGGATTGCGAGAATTGCCCCGAGCGAAAGGTATCGTACAATAAGTGCAATAGTAATTGCATCCATCCTGCACCTTAAGGAAGTAACGAGTACGATTGCCACGAGAACAAGATGGCTGGAATGTCTTGATTTCCTTTGTCTTCACACTATGATGGGCATGAAGAGCAGAATCGGCAGCAAACTTCTGCGCCCAAGCATCGCTGAGATATTGTATCAAATTGGCTTTCTCGTTGGCGCCCAGCACCAAATCAACTCCTTCTATCTTGCTTACATTCTCCGACTCCAGCTGGGCATAGCATCCCGTCACGATGACGAAAGCCCCAGGGTTCTCCCTCACCATGCGGTGAATCGCCTGACGACACTTATGGTCGGCAACTTCCGTCACAGAGCAAGTGTTGATCAAGCAAATGTCAGCTTTCTCCCCCTTTTGTGCAGTAATCACGCCCATGTCTTCGAGCATCTTGCCAAAAGTGGAAGTTTCAGAGAAGTTGAGTTTGCAGCCCAGTGTATAATAAGCTGCTTTCTTGCCTTGGAAGGCACTTGAATCTATCATATATTATCCTATTATCTTGTTGTTTTAAACGCAGCGGTCATCTGTAGAGGAAGACCGCTTTCCTTGCCTTATTACAAAAGCGTGGCAAAGTTAAGCAAATATTCTGAAATTAGCAAATTATCAAGAGGCTTTTTGCTTAAGCCCCGCCTCAGAGACACCCATACTTATCCAAAAGAGTCCGTATTGCCTGATGTCACCTTCCAAAAACTGGAGGGTATAAAACAAAAAAGCCGCTAGACCGAAGTCCAGCGGTTGTTTCTCTCATTTTTCTTTCGCTAGTAATCCTAGATTACTTTGCAGAGTCAGCAACAGTTGTATCAGCAGCAGCAGAGTCTGCTACAGTTGAATCTACCTGAGCTGAGTCAGAATCAACAGAAGTTGTGTTCTGAGCTGTTTTGTTACCACAAGATGCGAAAGAGATAGCTGCTACAGCTACCATTGCTAAAACTAATTTCTTCATTTTCTTTGCTTTTTAAATCTGTAAAACAATCATTTGTTTATTAAAACGATGCAAAGGTAAGTATTTTTTCGATACGTTGTTCTTTTTTTTGTGACTTTTTTTAGGGGTATTTTGTAACATTTTTACAAGGCTCTATAAATCAACAACTTACAGACTGCTAACAAAAGTTAAAGTTTTACTTGTGTGCGAAGACGCCCCGATTTTAACACTTTTCTGTGTTTTTTGCTCACTTGAGCACGATTGTCCTAAACCAGTCCTTCAGCACACCTGCATACTGATTTTGGGAGTCGGAAAGCAGAATTAACACTTGCGAGCCGTCTGCCAACTGGGGGCCGAGACACATTCCTTCATAATTGGCAAAGGAACGACCAAAGATCGTCAAGGTTGTATTCCACTCCGTGAGCAGCCTTTTGGGCATAATTCCAACAGATTCTTGGTTCGGATTCACAAGATAGAGCTTGCAATGGCAGAAAGAGCCCACCTTCAACTTAGGGATAAAAGCCTCACGTTCCAACACGAGCAACTGTCCATCCGGCAAAGCACAGAGTTCGCTCACTCCCATCACGTATGTCTCGGCGATCTTCTGCGTAGAAGGCTTGTCCATCTGATAGGTAAAAGTAGAAACAATAGGATGAAGAGAACTTTGAGGTTTCCAGTCGAAACCTATCAGGCGTAGCTTGTTGGCAACTCCATTCTGCGGCGTTGCTGGTTCTCCATCTTTCCTCATTGTACTTTCAGAAATTGTCCAAAGACGATGGCGAATGGAATCGTATGCCAACGACTCATACACATAATTAGGATAATAATCGGAAGCAGGCACATCCCACTCCCACAATCGACTGCTTTGCAAAGCTCCTTCGTAAGAAGCCGCCTCTTCTTCAGAAGGTAACGATGCCCCATCATTGAGAAACTCTTTTAATCTAAACTTCCCCTCACTCGCCACGACCAACGTGCTATCCGAAACCTTGGCGATAGCCTCATGGTCGAATCCCGTCTCCTTGGGAACAAAACGAACGGCAGGATTCACACGGCTTCCATCCGTATTCACTGAGTAACCGAGGTTCTCCACATTTTCTAGTTCTCCTGTTTTCCGATTCACCAGAATACGAAAGTTGTAATAGAGCGCACTATCCGACTTGTCACTTACCACCGCATAGATGTCATCATGCAGATGGGTGATGCCACTATAGTTGCCAGCAGGAACGGTCTTCGGAAAAGACTTTTGAGGGAACTCACGAACCACTCGCCACGAATGCTCCTCCAACGAATCATTTGACGAGACCTCCCCTACTCCTTGCGCAGCTATCGAGCGGACACTTATCAGAGTTCCCAATAACAATAGCCCTAAAATCTTCTGCATCTTCCTTCTCCTATACCTTATTATATATATACCTTATTATATATACGTCATTACACATGATGTATGGATACTTATCCCACCGCTAATCACAAAGCCGCATATGTCAAGACGAACTCCATCGTCAATTCGAAATCCACGTTCACTCGCTTCTTCGCCTTTAGGTTTTCAACCTCGCACGACCAATCCGACATTGCATCGAAAGGTTTCACCCTCATATCAGCATATTGCAGATTATCCTCGGAAAACAACTTATAGATAGTCTCCTTGCTACACCAATGTACGAGCAGTGCATCCAAATCGATCGCCTTTTCATCCTTTCTCATGAATTTCGAAGCGATTCGCTTCACCCGATCACTGTAGTATTCAATATCTACAGCCACCTCTCTTGTCTTGGAAAGGATCAAAGCAGCATATCCCTTGGTATGCGAAACACTGATGTTATACCCATTGAGGAGAGGTTTACCAGCTGAATTGTGCCCGATGTCCCCTATCCGTTGGATTTGTGCCTCAGGACACCCCAACATCTGCAACATTTCTCGAAGCAAGATTCTGACCGACAGAAATTCCAACTTTCGGCTATCACTCTTAAAACGGGACAAGTCACCTTGATAGCAATTTGCCCACGGATAACACTCCAACAATTCGGCGACAGACTCATCCATCTGCCACAACCCCAAGCTCACGCCAGGATAAACTTCCCTTATATTTACCAATGCCATAGTTCGTATTCCTACTGATAATTAATAGCCATTTGTTTGTTGGCTACAAAATTACTAAAAAAAATCGACAAAAAAGAAAGAGAGCCAAGATTATGAAAATCCCGACCCTCTTTTGTTATAATCAATCTTAAAAGCTCTATTTTACGGTCACCTTAATCTTGCTGATGCGGCGTTCTTCCACCCCCATCACCTCAAAGGTATAATTCTTATACTCTATCTTCTCGTGGATGCTTGGGAAATCCCCCTTGATTTCCAATAGCAAACCTGCCAATGTATCGGCATCCCCCTCCACTTCCTCAAACTCCTCATCATCTACATTGAGTATCTTGCAGAAGTCCGTCAAGAGCGTCTTGCCCTCAAAGATATAAGTATTATAGCTCAATTTCGAGTAGAACTTCTCCTCCTCATCATATTCATCATTGATTTCTCCCACAATCTCTTCCAAGATGTCCTCCAGCGTGACGATACCGCTCGTACCACCAAACTCATCCACCACAATGGCAATATGCACCTTGTTTTCCTGGAACTCACGCAAGAGATCGTCTATCTTCTTGGTCTCTGGCACGAAATATGGAGGTCGTATCAAACTCTGCCACCTGAAAGAGGCTGGCTTTCCGAGATGAGGAAGCAAATCCTTGATATACAAGATTCCTCGGATATTGTCCGTATTATCTTGATAGACTGGAATACGACTATAGTTATTTTCTACGATACACTTAAGTACCTCCGGATAAGTACTTTGAATATCCAAATCCACCACATTCTGTCGGCTCGTCATCACCTCCTTGGCAGTCTCGTCGCCAAATCGGATGATTCCCTTCAACATACTTTGCTCATCCTTGATGTCATCCTTGTCGGTCAACTCCAAGGCTTGTTCCAAGTCATCGACACTCAGCACATGATTTTCCTTCTTGACCACCTTTTCGGCAAGTACCCCACTCTTCAAGAGTACATTTTCCAAAGGCCAGAAGAGTTTTCTGACAAACAAAATGCCATTGACAACACGACGACAGAAGCGCAAAGGATCCTTGCGACTATACACCTTAGGCATAATCTCGCCAAAAAGCAAGAGCAAGAAAGTAAGGAGAACCGTGATAATCAGGAACTGCAACCAATATGCCTTGTCACCAAAATGAACAATGCCTGCAAAAACATAGTTCAACAACATGATGATGGTGACGTTGACGAAATTATTGGCAATCAAAATCGTTGCCAACGTACGTTCCGAGTCTTCACGCAACATCTGAATTTTTCGGTCGGTATCCGTCTTCTCATCCTCCAATTCATCTACATCTGCAGGTGAAAGACTGAAGAAAGCTATCTCCGAACCACTGGCGAAAGCAGACATCACCAACAACATCGCCGCCAAAACAGCAGCAAAAACAACCCCTAACGAAGGCGGCATGAACGACACGTCACCAAAGGCTTCTGTGATAGTAGAAATATCCAATTTCTTTTAAATATTAAAATGGTAAACCATCTTTGCCCTCCCCGCTTTGCGATGTCTGGGCATTAGAATTTTCATTTTGAGTATTACCGTTCTCTGTGGCTTGGGATGCTGTCTGAGAATGCGCCATCTTAGAATATAAGAATTCCAGATTATCCACATAGATTTCTGTGCGATACTGGCGCTTACCCTGTTTGTCATCGAAAGCACGATACCGGATTTTTCCCTCAACATAGAGTTTGTCACCCTTACGAACATACTTCTCCACATACTTTGCCAAGGCACGGAAGAAGACCAATGTATGCCAATCGGTATGGTCGGGTACCTGCGTGCCATTCGGAAGAGTATATCCCCTCTCCGTTGTAGCAAACGTCACCTGGGCTATCGCCTGGTCTGCATCATAATAACGCACATCAGGATCCTTGCCCACATTTCCTATTAACATCACCTTGTTCATAAGTTCACCTCTTTATTATTTCCACATACCGAGATAACGGTAATTGAAATTCTTTCCCTTGGCTGATGGGAACTGACTACGAGAATCGACACGGTCGCGCAAATGCTCCACGATTCGATTATAGCAATCGAGTCCAGAAGTCGCCTTTACATTGGCAACAAAATGTGTATCTCTATACTCATGCTTACCGGTAGCCGGTATCAAGACGACACGCTTGAAATCAAGCGTACCCTCATACCAGCCTGGCATTTCCTCTGCCAGACGAGCTACAGGGCTTGCCACGCCATCACGATGATCGGCAGCAGGCATAGCACGCAAAGCCTTCTTATCCTTGAAGTCTTGCATACAAGCAGCAGCGGTCTTGATAATAATGAAATAAACTCTAGGGCGAACTTTATAGCGTTTAGGATAGCAAACATCGCTTGCAGCATATTCACGAATATCAGCCTCAAGCTCTGGATTCATCCCAATCTCTGAAATTCCACTTAAAAAATTGATTGCTTCATCGACAGAAAAAGCAAATGCTTCTTTGTCGAAATATCTAATATATAAATTCATAGTGTGGTATGTTTTCTCTTTTAAAACTTAAAGAAAAGAGCGGAAAACGGGACTCGGACCCGCGACCCCAACCTTGGCAAGGTTGTGC
>ERZ1023666.10-NODE-10-length-112628-cov-31.121166_pt1 | contig 112628 bp, 100 predicted proteins | sample MGYA00380341_ERZ1023666 | MGnify/ENA primary metagenome ERZ1023666 (study PRJEB33179, sample SAMN07448983) | human gut metagenome | biome: Human-gut; feature: Human associated habitat; material: Faeces | host: Homo sapiens | place: India: Bhopal | collected...
CAGGGTGTCGCTTCGCTTGCCCTGGGCTGGGTGCTACATTGGGCTTTCAGCCCGCGCTTACTAAATCCGAAACTTGAGTCTTATTAAAGAGTAGTATATGGCAACAAGTAATATATCATTCGATAAAGACCGGGGCATAAAAGGTTGCATGGCCGATGCCTGGAAAATAGTGGCGCTGAACTGGAAAACTTATTTCATGGCCCTTTTGCCGTGGACCATCTTTGCAGGCATGGCGCAAGCCTTTTTGGTGGAAATGTGCAAACAGTACATTTGCCAGCATGCGGTGCCCGCCTATTTGCTGTGGCAACAAGGCGCACCGCACGAGTTGGCCAAGGCTGTCAGCCTGCCCGTATGGCACGAAGCATTGTATCTGGTGCTGGCATTGTTTGTTGCCTTGGTTGCCACGTTGGGCTTTGTGGCCCGTGTGTTCAAACTCATTCGGTGCTACAAGGCACAGGGGGAAATTGACGGTCGGGGAAGTTTTATGCTCGACAAGTCGGACCGCCAAACGTTGAAACGGCTGTTTCAGTCGGTGGTGATTTTTGCCGTGGCCCTTTTGGTCATTGGTGCACCTTTTGTTTATGCCGCCGTCAAGTGGCAGGTGTGGGTTATGGCAGTGTATGCTTTGATTGTGTTGTACTTGTTGTCGGCATTTGCGATATTCACGTTGAGGTATGCACTTTATATGGTGCCTTTTAAGTCGGGCATGTGTTATGCCTTAAAGCGTGCTTTCGGTTTGACATTCAATTTGATGTTGTTGGCAGCTATCCCCGTGGGGTTGTGCGCCGTGGTGCTGCTCATGCCCGTGTTGGTGTATGTCTGTACCAGTGTGGCCGCAGTCAAGTCCCAGCTTATGGGTGATCCCTTTGGACTGCCTTCGTTTGTAACGGTGCTGTTTTTTGTGCTCAACACCATCGGCATGGCAGCCTCTTTGCTCGTGTCCACTTATAGCGTGTGGGCGTTGGGGTTGAAGGTGAATGTGGCAAAGTGATGTGCGCAAGCATCTTTTTTTGATAATGGTTGTCCGGTTAACCCATTCTGATATTATCGCTCACGGATCGCACCGATTGCACGGATTTTTTTGTTTATGCAATGTGCTTTAGCACCACGGAGATGACGGATTTTACGGATTTTGTGAGCATTGCATGCTCACTTCGCTATTGGCCCGTAACGTACCCGTGGCGAAATGCTTTAGCACAGATTGTGTAGTAAGGTACCTGGTCGCAGCAACGAGCTAATAGCGAAGTGAGCATACAATGCTCACAAAATCCGTCAAATCCGTTATCTCCGTGGTGCAAAAGCACGTTGCACGAGCGAAAAGAATCCGTGCAATCGGTGTGATCCGTGAGCGATAATATCAGAATTGTTTTACCAGGCAGTTCCCTTTGCCAGAATAGCAAACAAGTTGAGATAATAACAAAGATGATATTTGAACTTTGTTATATAGAAGTAATATAATAAGATAGGCTGCGGTTCGGATATTCAAAACGAAAGTTTTAGGACTTTCGTTTTGCATTTCGCTCACCTTGCACTATCTTTGAATAAGATAGGCAGCGGTTCGGATATGAAAACGAAAGTTTTAGGACTTTCGTTTTGCATTTCGCTCACCTTGCACTATCTCTGGATAAGATAGGCTGCGGTTCGGATATGAAAACGAAAGTTTTAGGACTTTCGTTTTGAATATCGCTCACCTTGCACTATCTTTGCAGAGGTTATTACAGATTTTTATGAAGAATGAACAATTAAAGCCCGACTATATATTTGAAACAAGTTGGGAAGTTTGTAATAAGGTGGGCGGCATCTATACGGTGCTCTCATCGCGTGCCAAGACACTTATGTCTGTTTATCAGGACAAACTCGTGTTTATCGGTCCTGATTTGAAGCAACCTACGGCTAATGTTGATTTTTGTGAAGATGAAGGGTTGTTGCCAACATGGAAGAAAGCGGCAGCAGACTTAGGACTTAAATGTAGAATTGGCCGTTGGAATGTACCGGGCAAGCCTGTGGCTGTGCTCGTTGATTTTGCCCCCTTTTTTGAAATTAAAGATGAGATCTATGCCGAGGCATGGGATCTCTTTCGCGTTGACTCACTCCACGCCTATGGCGATTATGATGAGGCATCGATGTTTTCGTATGCAGCCGGTCGCTTTGTCGAGGCCGTGGTGTCGCTCTGCCTGACTCCCGCCGACAAGGTGGTGTACCAGGCACACGAATGGATGTCGGGACTGGGTATGCTTTTCCTTAAAAAACACATGCCCCGCGTGGCAACCATATTTACAACCCATGCCACCAGCATAGGTCGCTCTATATGCGGTAATGACAAGCAACTGTATGCTTACTTCGATGGCTATAACGGCGACCAAATGGCGCAAGAACTGCACATGGAGGCCAAACATAGCATCGAAAAGCAAAGCGCATGGCATGCCGACTGCTTTACAACCGTGAGCCGCTTTACCGACCGCGAGTGCAAGCAGTTGCTCGACAAGCCAGTAGATGTGGTGCTGCCAAATGGCTTTGAAAACGATTTCGTGCCACAAGGCGCGCAATTTACCAAGGTGCGCAAACAGGCCCGTCGCTGCATACTCGATGTGGCTTCGGCACTCACAGGCAGCGCGCTGCCCGATGATACGCTGATTGTTTCGACCAGCGGACGCAATGACTACCGCTGCAAGGGCTTTGACGTATTTCTGGAGTCGATGGCCGAACTCCGTGCACAGCTTAACGACATACCGGGCAAGCAGCAGGTGCTGGCCTTGATAGAGGTGCCGTGCTGGCTCGAAGGACCGCGCGCCGACCTGCAAGAAGCCCTGCTGAAGGGTAAACTCGGCCAGGCCGCGCCACTGCCCAACCCTATTATCACGCATGACTTGCATAACCTGGACGAGGACCGCATAGTGGCCACTATCCGCCATTTGGGTATTGAAAACCGTCCGGAAGACAAGGTAAAGGTGATACTCGTGCCTTGCTATCTTGAGGGTAATGATGGCATATTCAATATGCCTTATTATCACCTGCTTGCTGCCAACGACCTGGCGCTTTACCCCTCATACTATGAGCCGTGGGGCTATACGCCGCTTGAGAGTTGTGCCTTCCACACCCCATGTGTAACCACCGACCTCAGTGGCTTTGGCCAATGGGTGGACGAGGTGCTTGGCCATGAGGGCACCTTGAACGATGGCGTGCATGTGATACATCGCGATGACAGCAACTACTTTGAGGTGGCACATCAGATGTGCGAAACTGTCAAACAACTGCTTGGCACCCCCGTGCGCAAGCGTACCGCCACACGCAACAAGGCGGCTGCCTTGGCCGACAAGGCGCAGTGGAAGCACTTTATCAAGTACTATTACGAAGCATACCGCTTTGCTTTGTCGAGAGTAGAATTATCAACTAATGAAAATTGACTAACTATCATATTATGAACATCAAAATTAGCAACGCTAACCAACCTTCATGGAAGGTGATCAACGTGAAAAGCCACATTCCTGAGGCTCTGAAGAAGTTGGACGAACTGGCCCACAACCTTTGGTGGTCTTGGAACACTGAAGCCATGCAGCTTTTTGCCAGTCTTGACGGAGACCTTTGGAAGAAGGTTAACAAGAACCCTATCGACTTGCTCCGCAGCATCGATTATGACCGTCTGATCGAATTGTCAAAAGATTGCGAAACCATTGCCCGCATGGACAAGGTGTATGGCGACTTCCGCAAGTACATGGACGTAAAGCCCGATGCCAAGCGCGCTTCGGTAGCTTACTTCTGCATGGAGTATGGTTTGAACCATGTGCTCAAAATCTATTCAGGTGGTCTTGGCATCTTGGCCGGTGACTATTTGAAGGAGGCTTCGGATAGCAATGTCGATATGGTGGCCGTAGGTTTCCTTTACCGTTATGGCTACTTTACACAGAGCCTCTCAATGGACGGTCAGCAAATTGCCAACTACGAGGCTCAGGACTTTGACCGCCTGCCCATCGAGCGCGTGCTCGACAAGGATGGCAATCAGGTGATTGTTAACGTGCCTTATCCCAACTTTATGGTGCACGCCGCACTTTGGGTGGCTAACGTGGGACGTATCAAGCTTTATTTGCTCGATACCGACAACGAAATGAACTCAGAGTTCGACCGCCGCATCACACACTCACTCTATGGTGGCGACTGGGAAAACCGTATCAAGCAAGAGTACTTGCTCGGTATTGGTGGTATGTTGGCCCTCAAGCAGTTGGGCATCAAGAAGGATATTTACCACTGCAACGAAGGTCACGCCGCATTGTGCAACGTGCAGCGCCTGGCCGAATATGTTGAGAGCGGCATGACATTTGACGAGGCTCTCGAATTGGTTCGCGCCTCTTCACTCTACACCGTTCACACCCCCGTGCCCGCAGGTCACGACTATTTTGACGAAGGCTTGTTCAACAAGTACATGAACCAGTTCCCCGCACGCCTTGGCATTTCGTGGGACGAGTTTATGGGACTTGGCCGCACCAATCCTGACGATAAGGGTGAGAAGTTCTGTATGTCAACCTTCCTTTGCAAGACTTGCCAGGAGGTTAATGGTGTAAGCTGGCTCCACGGCCGTGTAAGCCAGCAGATGTTCAAGGACATTTGGCCTGGCTATCTGCCCAACTATACACACCCCAATCATGCCGAACGCAGCCACGACGAGTGGTTCAAGATCTACAATCCGCATCCTGAGGAGAGCCACGTGGGCTATGTGACCAATGGTGTGCACTTCCCCACATGGTGTGCCAAGGAATGGCAGGCCGTATATGCCAAGTATCTGGGTAAGGATTACATCTACGACCAGAGCAACAGCAAGATTTGGGAGAAGATTTACAATGTGCCCGATGAGGTTATCTGGAACACCCGTGTACTGCTGAAGAACAAGCTCATTGACTATATCCGTGCCCGTTTCCGCGAGAACTGGCTGCGCAACCAAGGTGACCCCTCATTGGTGGTAAGCTTGCTCGACAAGATTAACCCCAATGCGTTGCTCATTGGTTTTGCACGCCGCTTTGCTACATACAAGCGTGCTCACTTGCTCTTCTCAGACCTCGACCGTCTGTCTAAGATTGTCAACAACCCCGACTACCCTGTGCAGTTCCTCTTTGCAGGTAAGGCACACCCCGCCGATGGCGCCGGTCAGGGTTTGATAAAGAAGATCTACGACATCTCGCAGCGTCCTGAGTTTATGGGTAAGATTCTCTTCCTCGACAACTACGACATGCAGTTGGCACGCCGCCTTGTGTCGGGTGTGGATATCTGGATGAATACACCGACCCGTCCGCTCGAGGCCAGTGGTACATCAGGCGAAAAGGCCTTGATGAATGGTGTGATTAACCTCAGTGTGCTCGATGGCTGGTGGTACGAAGGCTATCGCGAGGGTGCAGGTTGGGCACTTACCGACCGTTGCACATACGAGAACCAGGAGCACCAGGACAAGCTCGATGCTTCAACCATCTACTCTATGCTTGAGCAGGAGATTATTCCGCTTTACTACGCACGCAATCGCAAGGGCTATTCTGAAAACTGGGTGCGCACGGTGAAGAACTCTATCGCTTGCATTGCACCGCAGTACACCATGAAGCGCCAGCTCGACGACTACTACGACCGCTTCTACAACCCCGAGGCTGCTCGTTTCAAAACTTTGGTCGCTCACGACAACCAGCTGGCTAAGGACATTGCCTCATGGAAGGAAAGCGTGGCACAGCGTTGGGACAACATTCGCGTGGTAAGCAGCGAACGCAGCGAAAACTTGCAGAATGGCGCACTTGTCAGCGGCAAGGAATTCTCTGTTAAGCATGTGATTGACGAACAGGGCCTTGACGATGCTATCGGCGTAGATCTCGTGATTATGTCGGGTGCCGAGGGTAACGAGGAGATTTACAGTGTAATGCCTATGAATGTTGTAGCTCATGAGGGCAATCTCTATACCTTCGAACTGACTTCGAGCGTTGACCTCGCCGGTTCATACAAGGTGGCTTACCGCATGTATCCTAAGAACAAGAACCTGCCCAACCGTCAGGACTTCTGCTATGTGCGCTGGTTCATCTAATACACTCGTTTGTAAATAAAACTTTGGCCACTCCCTTAAAGTTCGCTTTGGGGAGTGGCCTTTGTAAAATCATACTTTTACAATGAAATTTCTGAAACACGTTTTGTTGGCGCTTGTGTTGCTGTTGTCTGCTCCAACGGCCATGAATGCACAAGGCAAGTTTGTAGTGCCCGTTACGGGCCGTAAGGTTAGGTTGTGGGTTAGTGACGAACAGGTGCTCAGTTTGAGTGCGCAAGAGTATCAAAGCTACTTGAAAACAGCCAAGATATCGTCCAATGCAGCCAACACTGCCATGGTGCAAAAGGTGGGCAAGCGTCTTGCCGCAGCGGTAGAAACTTATCTGCGCAACAACAACCGCCTCGATGCGATACAGAACTACAGTTGGGAGTTTAACCTGGTGCAGGACAACTCGGCCAATGCGTTTTGTATGCCGGGTGGCAAAATTGTTGTGTATGAGGGCTTGCTGCCTGTAACGCAGAGCGAAGACGCCCTTGCCATTGTGCTCGGTCACGAAATAGCGCATGCGGTGGCCAAGCATTCGGCCGAACAACTCAGCACGCAGGTAAAGCAGCAGGCTGGTGCCAAACTGCTTGGTGCTGTGTTGGGTGCCACAGGGGTGAGCAATACAACTTCGTTGCTCACACAGACGGCCTTTTCGTTAGGTTCGAAGCTTGGCAGCCTTAAATATTCGCGCGACAACGAGAGCGAGGCCGACTACATGGGACTTATTTTTGCCGCTATGGCGGGTTACGACCCCAGTGTGGCTGTCAGCTTTTGGCAGCGTATGGCAAGCAGCTCAACTAACAGCCGTTTGGCTTTTTTGAGTGATCACCCTTCAGATGCCAAGCGTATTGCCAGCATTCAGAAGTGGTTGCCTACTGCCTTGAAGTATTACACGCCGGTAAAGACTACCGAGACGACTACCAAAAAGGCTACAAAGCAGAAGAAGTCTGCAAAGAAGTGTGGTACGAAGAAGAAAACGACGGCTAAGAAGGGTAGTAAGAAAAGGAAGTGATTTTGCTCTATTTCCTAATAATTGCAGTTAGGTAAAACGTAATAATACGAACGGTCTCAAGCACCAAACGCAAGCATAAAACGCTACCGCAAAACGCTGCTACAAAACGCTACCACAAAACGCTACTGCAGAACGCTACCACTAATGGGGGCGACGCGTCTCGCGTCGGGCGAGGAGAGAGGAGTCTGCATTTACTAAGCTCTGTTTAGAGTTGCTTATTGCTTTCTTTTTTCCCGACGCGAGACGCGTCGCCCCCATTAGAGGTAGCGTTTTGTGGTAGCGTTTTGTGCTAGCGTTATCCGTGACAGGTTGTTTATGCTTTGGAGTTTTACCAGAAGGCAATATATTACTATGCTCACGGACCGCACCGATTGCACGGATTCTTCCGCTCACGCAACGTGCTTTAGCACCACGGAGATGACGGATTTGACGGATTTTGTGAGCATTGCATGCTCACTTCGCCATTAGCTCGTTGCTGCGACCAGGTCCTTTACTACATAATCTGTGCTAACATATTTCGCCACAGGTACGTTACGGGCCAATAGCGAAGTGAGCATGCAATGCTCACAAAATCCGTAAAATCCGTCATCTCCGTGGTGTTAAAGCACGTTGCATGAGCGAAAGAATCCGTGCAATCGGTGCGATCCGTGAGCGATAATATCAGAATGGTTTTACCGGGCAGCAATAATTTCCTAATAATTGCAGTCTGGTAAAACGTAATAATCTGAACAGTCTCAAGCACCAAACGCAAGCACCAAACGCTACCACTAATGGGGGCGACGCGTCCCGCGTCGGGCAAGGAGAGAGAAGTCTGCATTTACTAAGCTCTGCTTAGAGTTGCTTATTGCTTTCTTTTTTCCCGACGCGAGACGCGTCGCCCCCATTAGAGGTAGCGTTTTGTGCTAGCGCCTTGTGCTAGCGTTTTGTGGTAGCGTTTGGTGCTAGCGTTTTATGGTAGCGTTTGGTACTAACACTTTGCGCTTGAGACGGTTCGGATATTCACGATTTCCTGGACGGCAATATTTACTTACCTATTTCTTCAGAGAACGAGCCGTCGCTATTATACCATTTACCTTTATAGGGATTGCCCTCTTTGAATGTGCCTGTGAAGTATGAACCGTCCTTCAAGGTGTAGGTGCCTTGCTCGTAGTAGCCATTGTTAAAGGTACCTTTATACGTATCGCCATTATCAAACTTCAGCGTGGCATCGCCCGTTTGGTCGTTGCACAAGCCATTGGTAAAGTGACCTGAATAGGTGGCGGCAGGAATGCTGCCATATTTTTCAAATTTGGCCGTACCAAAGCCCTGCGGTAGTGCACCAATCGTATCGGCTATGCTGCCGGTATAGGCATAGTTGCGCATGTTCTTCGGCCCAGCGTTTACTGACACCATCAGATTGGTTACCGATTTTTGCACCACGTCTGCTGCCACACTGTCACTGTCAACAGCCACCGATGCGTCTTGGGCCTCACTTCGGTCGTGCAACATGCCGTAACCAAATGCTCCCACAATGACGAGGGCCAGAATACTGCCTATGATGACGGTTTGGTTTGATTTGCCTTTGTGATCTGTTGTAGATGTCGTGTTGCGTGTGTTGGCTTGTGTGGTCGTCTTGGTACTTTTGCCGCCTTTCAAAATGGTGTCGCCATCATCATCAGCCGTCTTGGTAGCAGACTTTGAAGGTTGCGGCTTGGATTGCGGTTTGGGTTGCGGCTTTGTTGGCGTTTCGGCCAGGAACTGTTTGACGTCGGCCACGCATTGTGGACGCATCTTGCGGTTCGGTTTCATAAGCCATTTGATGAGGTCGGCAGTCTTTTTGCTCACGGCGGCAGGCAATTTCAGAGCCTCTGTGGCGTCCTCGTCAATGTCTGATGGCGAGGGCGGTTGTTGCAGCGTGAGCAAGTGGTAAAGTGTGGCACCGAGCGCGTAGAGATCTGTCCACGGACCAAACTTTTCGATGTTCTGTTCCATTTGTTCGGACGGGGCATAACCAGGAGTGCAAGCCAGGGCCGATGAAGTGGAGAGAGAGTTGCCGTCGGCATTGCGCAGCTGTTTGCTCGCACCAAAGTCAATGAGTTGCACGTTGTCTTTGTCGTCAACCATGATGTTGGCAGGCTTGAGGTCGAGGTGCCAAATGCCCTCGTTGTGAACCGTTTCGAGCGCATCAAGCACTTGGGCCAGAATGGGCAGCACTTCGGTCTCTGTCATTGGCTGGTGGGTGCGTTTGAGACGGGTAGACAGACTTTCGCCTTCGATAAAGTCCATTACATAATAGGTGGTGCCGTTCTCGTCGAACAAGTCGTGCACCCGTACAATGTGCTTGTTTTCGAGTTTGCGTAGACGGCGTGCCTCCTTGCGGAACTTTTCGCGTTGTGCATTGAATGTGCGCTGGTTCTCGGTAAGGCTGATGGAGATGTCGGTTGCATTGTCCATGCGGCCGCACACGCCTTTAATAAAGAGTTCCTTGATGGCAACTCTTTCGTCAAAGGCGGTGTCGATGGCCATGTAGGTATTGCCAAAGCCGCCAGATGCCAGGTATTTTTCTATACGGTATTTGCCATTGGCAAGTGTGGTGCCAATGGCAAGCAACCCCTCGCGGGGGGTGGAATTGTCGGTCATAGTATGGTGCGTCTGTATTTATTTAGTGGGTTGACTGTTTTGTTGACGGGGGAACGGGGTGACGAGTTAACGGGTAAGTTAGTCGTGTCTTTTATGTCCCTTACACAATATAAGTTGTGCAGAACAAACTTACCTGTCAACCAGTTAACGGATTTATTTGTGATGTCGTGTGATGGTGCCTTGTGTGGCATCAGAGTCGTTGCTGTCGGTTGGTTCGGTGGTTTGTTCCACCTTTTGTTCCACCTTTTGAGGCATGGTGGCAGCCGGTGCGTCGGTAGTTTGTTGGGGTTTGTGCCAAAGCATATAGCCTGCGCCGAAACAGAGCAAGATGATGCACACTAATATGGCTACTAAAGGCCAAGTGTGTTTGGTAGGAGCTGAAGGCTGCTTTGCCGGTTGCGCGTTGGGGGTGAAGAGCTCCTCGTCAGCTTCGGGTTGGGGGGCGGGTTGCAACTTCGTATGTTCAACCTTTTCAACCTCGAACGCCCAACATGAGTGGTTGTCGCGTGTACCGCGTGTGCGACAAGTCTGTTTGAGTGCGTCGATGCGTTGGCCAAGTGGCTGATTGGCAAGCATTATTTGTTGCAAATCATTGTTGTCGAGCTGCTCGACAATGCCGTCGCAGCAGAGCATGAATACATCGCCATGTGCCACATGGTAGTAAGGTATGACTTTGAACGTGGCCTTGGACATGGTAGGCTGATGAGGTTGCACAGCCCTTGTGATGACATTGCGTTGTGGACAAGTGCGTGCCTCGGCTTCGGTCAGCTCGCCCGCCGCTATCAAGTCGTTGACAAGCGAGTGGTCGCGTGTTTGGTATACCACACCCTTGCCTTGTCTGAATTGGTAAATGCGGCTGTCGCCAATGTGCGCCAATAGTATGCCATCGGTGCAAATGGCCAGAAATGTAAGCGTGGTGCCCATTGTAGCCTTGCCTCCGCTGCTGTCGTCAAACTGTTTGTCGAGTGTGTCAAGTTGACGATAGGCTTCGGCTAACCCCTCGTTGAAGTGCTGTTCCATTTGTTGCGTGGAGCATGGTTTGGGCAGCGTGGTGTGCTGGCCAATGGCTTGCGCCACACAGTTGCTCGCCACCTCGCCATGCGCATGTCCGCCCATGCCGTCGCACACCACAAAAACGTGTGTGGTGCTGGTGGCATGGCCAAGGGCAGGGTAAAGCGCGTCCTCCTGGTTAGGTTTCTGTCCCAGTTCGCTAAAACCTTGTGGAGTCGATATAGTTAAGGGCTTTTGGCTCATTTTGCAAAATCGTTAGCTACGTACATTTGTTGTTCGCCCAGTGTGAGGCAGTCGTTGGCGTTGAGGTAAACGATGTCGTCCTCACACAGTTCGATGCCTTGCAGCAGGGTAGGGTTCTTGCCATGCTCCTCGAGGGTGCAGCGCAGTCCGGTGGCGGTGCATTGCACATTGATAATGGCATGGTGCCGGCTCATGTAGCGTGTGTCGTCGGGTATTTGTATTTCGGCATCATTGCCCTGCTTAAGGCGGCCCACCCATTGCTTGCCAAAATGCAGTTGGTAGGTGTGGCTGCCAACAGCCAACGACAGTTTTGGCAGGTAGGCGCCTAACTGTTGCTTGGTGTGGCAGGTGGGGCATTCGGCCGTTTTTTGTTCAATGCCCGCCATGCTGGCCGCGCTTATCAGTGCGCCGCAGGCGGGACATTTAAGTGTAATGTTCATACGCTTGTTAGTTCGTCATTATGCGTCGTATAGTGTGATATCGGCATCGTTGGAGTAGTCGGGCAGGTCGGTGTCAGACTGTGCCATCTGTTCGTAGCCCCCCTCCACATCGTCGGCCGACGGCATGGGCATGTGGCTGTCAGATATGTTGTGCAGTTCGCTGTCGTCTATTTGCCCATCGTGGTTGCTGTCGCCCATCATGATGTCCACCTCGCCGTTTTGTGTAACATCTACCAAGGCAATGTGTTCGTCACCCACGCTCACGTGAGCCACGTCCACAGTGTGGCCGTTAAGGTCTACATCGTTTTGTACGGCAATGACGTGAATTTCGGGCGACTCGGTGTCGTCGGCCGCCATTTGTACATTGTTGTTGCCATTGGTGAGCGTGTTCAGCGTCATGTTTTCGCCGCGCAGGTCGGTCACTTCATTGTCGTCCACCTCGCCGTTGTCGTTGGTGTCGACAAACGAGGCCACCACCCGGTTGTTGTCGTCCATTTTGAAGGCCGCCATGTGGCCGTCCACGGTGCCGATGGCCATGGTGACGGTGCGTCCGTCGTCGGTTGTCATGGTTTCGACACTTTCAATTTGAATGTCGTGCTGTGCGGCATATCCTTGCGTGTGAGTGGCCGGAGTGAGGTGTGGCTCATCGTGGTGTGTGGTGTGGCTGCTGTGTGCGTTGTGTGTTGTGGCATCGGCATTTGGTGTGGCGCTGGCCTCGTGCTGTGCTTGCGTTTTGCTTTCAGCGGCCAGCGTGTCGGCAGTAACTTCCTGCTCGTTGGGCTGCGCAATGGTTTGTACTCCTGCAGCCTCGGCGGTAGCGGTATCGGCGGCAGCCTCATTATTTTGCTCGTTGGCAAAGGCTTCGCCAGCCCACATGGCACCTGCGCCAGCCATGGCACCTACAAATGAGGAGGCTGCCATATTTTTGAAGTGCAGTTTCTTATCATTGCTTTGCTTTTGGTCTTTGTTGCGTCCCTGTGTGATGGTGTCGTTGTTGTTATACATGGCTTGGTTGTTTTAGATGTTTATGATGCAAAGATAGGTGCTTTGTCGCCTTTTGCCAATGGTTATGACATTTCAAAGTATGAAATACGTGTTTGGCGTGACGAAATCACCTTTTGGGGTTCCAATTCATTACGTGCATGTTCCTGACTTCGTCCATGCGCCACCCAAATCAATCATAGCGGACTGACAGGGTAAAACCTGTCTTATCCTGCATTGGTGCTTTAAGGGCTGTTCGCCCTTGTGCCGCTTACCGCGGAATACATAAGAACATAAGCTACATAAGTAACATAAGGCTGGCGCCGTGTTTTTTACATAAGCTGAGGCAGGGCTTTCCGCCCAGCCTGTAAGATACATAAGGGCTGACGCCTGATGAAGAGAACGCTTTAATTTGTTCCATTATGTTATCATGACAAACTACATTAGAGCCAATGACACGGCGCCAGCCTTATGTCTCTTACAAGCAGGGCGGAAAGCCCTGCCTCAGCTTATGTAAAAAACACGGCGCCAGCCTTATGTTACTTATGTAGCTTATGTTCTTATGTATTCCGCGGTAAGCGGTACAAGGGCGAACAGCCCTTAAAAGAGCAAAACAAGGTTCGCCTTTTGCCAATGGTTATAGCATTTCAAAGTATGGAATACGTTTTTGGCGTGACGAAATCACCTTTTGGGGTTCCAATTCATTACGTGCATGTTGTTGTCAAAGCGTCCCCACATCACGGGGTGCTGCTTGCCCTTGGTAGCCTTTGCTACGTTGACTGCCACAAAGTCGAAGAGTTCCTTCGCCTCCACAATGCGGTTGCGGTTATTGTCGGCTCCGCCTTTCAAGCCGCGCAGCAGGTAGCGCGTAAACTGCCCGTTGCGTCCGTATGGATTTTCGCGCGAGGTTTCGTTGGTGCGTGACGAGAGAAACAGCATCACCCCCTCGGTTTTGTCAAACGAACTTTGTGCGGAAGTGGCAGCGTTGCTGTCGTGGCGCAGGCCGCCGGCATAGCAAGCATCAATAAACAGCAGTTTGTTGTTGGCACGGCATCCTTTAATGATTTTGGCTATCTCGCCATAGCTGATGCAGGTAGACGCCCCTCGTGTGTCGTAGGCGCACAATCCGCCTTTGCTGCCGTGTCCGCTGAAGAAGAACACCACCACGTCATCGGCCTCCGCTTGTGCAAAGACATTTTTCAGTGTCGTGCAGATGCTCTGCCGTGTGGCATTTTTCCCCGTCAGCAGTGTGACGTGCGTTGTGTGTGTGCGGTAGAGCGCCGCCATGTCGGTTGCATCATTCTCGGTTTGCCGCAAGGGATTGATGTATTGGTATTTGGCTATGCCCACCGACACCACATAGATGGTGCGGGCAGGTAGCAGGTGGGGGAGCATTATGCAGAGTAAAAGTAGCAGTTGGCGCATGGTGAGGTGGAAGGTGTTAGGTGTGGGGTATGACTCTTATTGTATATGTCTTTGTGGTAATACCTTTGTTGTAAACATCGCCACAGGCGGTATCTATTTATCGCCCGAAGCATAAACACGACATCGTCGGCTCCTCCCGTTGCCTCCTTTTGTCGCGTTTTTGCTTCAGGCTCTTTTCTTTTTAACAAGGATATTATAACTGGGAGAGGACGAGGCGGAGCCCGAGGTAGCGTTCGCGGTAGCCGGGCGCGTTGCTGTAACGGTTCGACGAGCGGCAGTTCCAGGCGTAGTTGCACCAGCTGCCACCGCGCCCCACGCGGTAAGACCCGCTGTTAGGCCCCGTTGGGTTGCTTCGCGAGTAAGAATTATACGAGCCGTACCAGTCGCTGCACCATTCATATACATTGCCGCTCATGTCGTACAGGCCGAGCTCGTTGGGTTGCTTGGTGCCAACAGGGTGAGTGCGGTTGCCGCTGTTGTTATCATACCATGCCACGTCGCCAATGTAGTTGCTGCCGCTGTATTTGTAGTGGCGGCTGTAGTTGCCACCATGTGCGGCAAACTCCCATTCGGCCTCGGTGGGCAGACGGAAGTTGCGACCTGTGTAGCTGTTGAGGCGGTTGATAAAGGTTTGGCAGTCGTTCCAACTCACTTGTTCAACGGGAAGATTGTCGCCTTCAAAATATGATGGGTTGCTGCCCATGACGGCCTGCCAAAGGGCTTGCGTCACTTCATATTTGCAGATATAGTAGCCGCTGAGGGTGACACTGTGGGTTGGCTTTTCGTCGTCATAAGCTTCACAGCCTTGCTCGCTTGTACCGCCCATGGTGAAAGTGCCACCTGACACATATACCATGTTGTTGATGAGCTTGTTAAGTTCGGCCGACAAACTGTTTGTACTACTTGTGCTGCCCGAGTGATGTGTGCTATTGCGCCGTGGCGCAGGTTTGGCCTTCGGTTTGGCTTTTGGCTTTGCCGCAGGTTTATGTTTCGTTACAGTCGGTTTCGGCTTGTGGTGTGTAATGGTGCTCTGTGCTGCCATACCAATGGGGCAAAGTATGAGGAGCAGGGTTAGTATGATGTGTTTGGGGTTCATAAAGTGTGCGAGTTTGATCTATTATAACTGGGAGAGGACGAGGCGGAGGCCGAGGTTGCTGCTGCGGCCGTCGGGCGCGCAACTGCCACGGTACGACAAGCGGCCGCCTCTAGCGAAGTTGCCCCAACCGCCACCGCGCCTCACGCGGTAAGACCCACTGGTCGCACCAGTAGGGTCGTTTTGCGAGTAAGAACTGTATGAGCCGTACCAGTCGCTGCACCATTCATACACATTGCCACTCATGTCGAACAGACCGAGTTCGTTGGCTTGTTTGGTGCCGACGGGGAAACTTCGGTTGCCGCTGTTGTCGTCATACCATCCCACGTCGCTAATGTAGTTGCTGCCGCTGTATTTGTAGTGTCGGCTGTAGTTGCCACCACGTGCGGCAAACTCCCATTCGGCTTCTGTGGGCAGGCGGAAGTTACGCCCAGTGTAGCTGTTGAGGCGGTTGATAAAGGTTTGGCAGTCGTACCAACTTACATTTTCAACGGGAAGATTGTCGCCTTTGAAATTAGAAGGATTACTGCCCATAACGGCGCGCCATAGGGCTTGTGTTACCTCATACTTGCAGATATAGTAGCTGCTGAGGGTGACGCTGTGGGTAGGTTTTTCGTCGTTATAAGCATCACTGCCTTGTTCGCTTGTGCCGCCCATGGTGAAAGTGCCACTTGACACATACACCATGTTGTTGATGAGTTTGTTGAGTTCGGCCGATAAACCTGTCGTGCTGCTTGTACTACTTATGCTGCTTGTGCTACTAGTGCTGTTTGTGCTACTTGTGCTGTTTGTGCCGCTTGAATGATGTGTGCTATTGCGCCGTGGTGCAGGTTTAGCCTTCGGCTTTGCCGCAGGTTTATGTTTCGTTACAGCCGGTTTCGGTTTGTGGCGTGTAATGGTGCTCTGTGCTGCCATACCAATGGGGCAAAGCATGAGGAGCAGAAAGAGTATGATGTGTTTGAGGTTCATGATGTGTGTGAGTTGGTTCTATTATAATTGGGAGAGGACGAGGCGGAGACCGAGAAAGTAGTAGTACGTGTCGGGGGTGCTGTAGTTACGGTCCGTCGAACGGTGTCGGCTGGCGCCGTAAGCAAAGGCACCACCGCGGTTTATGCGGTAAGACCCACTGTCAGGGCCAGTCGGGTTGGTTTGTGAGTAAGAACTGTATGTTTCATACCAGTCGCTGCACCATTCAAACACATTGCCGCTCATGTCGTAAAGACCGAGTTCGTTAGGTCGTTTGGTGCCCACAGGGTGGGTACGGTCGCTGTTGTCACCATGCCATGCTACATCGTCAAGGTTGTTGCTGCCGCTGTATTTGTAGTGGCGGCTGTAGTTTCCGCCACGTGCGGCAAATTCCCATTCTGCTTCGGTAGGCAGACGGAAGTCGCGTTCCGTGTAACTGTTGAGGCGTTCGATAAAAGTTTGGCAATCGTCCCAACTCACGCGTTCGACAGGCAAGTTGTCGCCTTTTGAATATGATGGATTGCTGCCCATGACGGCTCGCCATAGGGCTTGCGTCACCTCGTATTTGCAGATATAGTAGCTGCTTAGGGTGACGCTGTGGGTAGGCTTTTCGATAGACTCGGCATCACTGCCTTGCTCGCTTGTGCCTCCCATGGTGAAAGTGCCACCTGACACGTATACCATGTTGTTGATGAGTTTGTTGAGCTCAGCCGACAAACTGACAGTGCTACTTGTGTTGCTTGAATGATGTGTGCTGTTGCGCCGTGTTGCAGGTTTGGGTTTAGCCTTCGGCTTAGCCGCAGGCTTGGGTTTCGTTACAGCCGGTTTCGGCTTGTGGCGCGTAATGGTGCTCTGTGCTGCCATGCCAATGGGGCAAAGCATGAGGAGCAGGGTGAGTATGATGTGCTTAGATGTCATGATATGTGTGAGTTATGCGTCGGCGGAATTAGTAAACAAGTTATTAACCCGTTAACAAGGAACTCCGTCAGCACGTTACTTAATCGGCACGCCGCAATTAGGGCAATACTTTTTGCCGCTTAGCACAGAGTAGGGGACGAAGCCAAGAAATTTGTGGCAGTGCGGGCAAACGTAGGTGGTTTGCATCTGTGCGTTGAGGGTGGCCAAAGCGACGGTCTTCTTTTCGAGCACCTTTTCGCCAGCAAAGATGGCAATGGCCATGACAGCCAGCAGCACAATGCACGACACCAGCCAGTTTTGCCCCACCATCTGTGTGACGAGCATGGTCAGTATGGGGGTGAGCATACGAATGGAGTTGACCAACATGGAGTAGCGGTCCCACTTGCGTTTTTGCTTGTCGTAGTCGTTCCACACCTGTTGCAGGTTGATGCGCGAGGCATCGGTAAGCAGTTGCTTGACCGAGGTCTTGAAAGAGCCTAAAAATAAAGGCGTGTCAGCCTTGATGGTTTTGCGCATGATGCGCAAGCCAAACACAAAGACTCCCTTGGCCGAGTCGTGGTCTTCAATCACATACGAGTCGGCCGAGGTGCGCGTAAGTGTGGCGTGCTGCGGGTCGATGCTGGCGTCGGACAGGTGTAGCGGTTGTTGTCCCATGCGGCCAATAATGATGCTTTCGCCTATTTCCATAAAGTATTGTCTTCGTAAAGTCGTTTGATAGTTTTAAGCGCCTCTTTCGACATGGGCAGGGCAAAGTTACCCTCATGCTCAAAGTCGGAGAGTACCAACTTATGGTTGGTAAGGTTAACTTGCACAATCATGTCGGCATTGACAATGTAGCGTTTGCCAATGCGCAGGAAAGTTGGTGCCGTTTCGGCAGCCTGTTTGTGCAGCATCTCCTCAACAGTGGTGAGGCCAACGGGCAGCATCACCTTCTGTTTGTTGGGAAACACCCCATAGCAGTAGTTGCCATAAGCCTCGTAGAACATGGCCTTGGCCAAGGGCACGCGCAATAGTTCTGTGCGGCGGTTGAATATGGTGTATTTCATGTGAGTCGGCATTGTTCTGTATTTATGCACAAAATTACCAAAAAGATAACAACTAATGCGCCATTAAATGGCATTTTGTGACGTACCTTGCCATTTATTGAGTACATCAACCACTTGTTGCGCCTCATCGGCAGAGACCACCGGACTCATAGGGATAGAAAGTTCCTCGGCATGAATGCGCTCCGTTACAGGCAATGAGAGCTTGTGACCCCATGCCTCATAATAGCATTGCTGCTTGTGCGGGGGGATAGGGTAGTGAATGAGCGTTTGCACACCCTGTTGTGCAAGAAACGTTTGCAACTGGTTGCGCTCCTTGCAGAATATGGGAAACTGGTGGTACACATTGTGGGCATCGGGCAGACGCTCGGGCAGCGTGATGAGCGGATTGCTGATGTGGCCGTAGTAAAAGTCGGCCAACTGCTGGCGGCGGGCATTGTCGTGGTCAAGATATTTGAGTTTGATGCGCAACACGGCAGCGTCCATCTCGCTCATGCGGCTGTTGATGCCCGCATACTTGAACACATATTTGCGTTCGCTGCCATAGTTGGCCAGGGCGCGAATGGTGGCGGCAAGTTCCGCATTGTCGGTTGTGACGGCCCCAGCATCGCCCATGGCCCCGATGTTTTTGCCAGGGTAAAAGCTGTGCGCTGCGGCATCGCCCAACGAACCGGTGCGTTTGCCATTAAAGGTACACCCCTGCGCTTGTGCATTGTCCTCCATCAGTTTGAGGTGGTGGTGGCGGCAAATGTCGAGCAACTGCTCGTTGCACGCCAGTCGTCCGTACAGGTGCACCGTCATGATGCCCCGTGTGCGCGGTGTGATGGCCTGTTCCACGCGGTCGGTGTCAAGTTCCAGGTGGTGCCAAGTAGGTTCCACCAATACAGGTTTGAGATTGTTGCGTGTAATAGCCAATATGGTGGCAATATAGGTGTTAGCCGGCACGATAATTTCGTCGCCATCAGCCATCACCCCCATCTCCTTATAGGCGCGCAGTATGAGGTAAAGTGCATCAAGTCCGTTGGCCACCGCCACACAATGTTGTGTGCCGATGTAGCGGGCATAGTCGTGTTCAAATTGTTTCGTTTCGTCGCCCTGCAAAAACCACCCCGAGTCAATCACGCGGGCCATGGCGGCCTTGTACTCATCGGCGTGTTCGTGGGTGATGCGCTGCAAGTCGTATAGCTTGATCATAATGTTTCAATATTGTTGAGCGAGAGCCTGAATGCTACAAAATCGTTGTAGTCGCGAATGTAATCCTCGCTTTTGTAAATGTCCGAAGCCAGCACCATGCACACTGCCCCCGACGAAAAATCGGTGATGCTTCGCCACAATCCCGGGCGCACCAGCAGACCTTGGTAGGGGCGGTTGAGGAAAAACGACCGCTTGCATTGGCCGTCGTCGAGTGTGACAGTGAACGAGCCCGAAGCTGCCACTATAAATTGGCTCAGTGTGCGGTGGGCATGTGCACCCCGTTCCTCGCCGCCCGGCACATCGTAAAGGTAGTAAACCCTTTTCACGTCAAAAGGCAGCGTGTCGCCATTCTGCACCACGGTAAGGTTGCCTTTGCGGTCAGAGTGGTGTCGGTTCAGTTCGACAATAGAGCAGTCGAATACACTATATTTCTCCATGTTGCTTCATTCGTTTGTAAGTGCCGTAATCCTCCACATAGTCGGCACGGTTGTAAGGCGTTGAGGCTATTTCGAGCGCCAACGAGTTGGTGGAGAAGTTTGTGAGCGTGCGCCAAAGTCCCTTTGGTATGTAAAGCCCGTAGTACGAGCGGTTAAGCGTAAAAGTGCGCTTGTTTGTGCCATCGTCCACAATCACGTCGAGGCTGCCCGAAATGGCAATGATAAGTTCCTCGGTGGTGTGGTAGGCATGTCCGCTGCGGTTTTCGCCCCCGGGCACATCGTATATCCAGTATACGCGTTCAAACTTGAAAGGCACCTGGTTATGTTGCTCTACAAACGACAAATTGCCGCGAGGGTCGTTAAAACGTGGCAATTCAATAAGCCGTGCATCGTCAATGGTCATATATGGTAGTTGTTGTCTGAAGTTTCGGTTTTAATAAGTGCGGGCTGAATCAATGACAGCTGCAAAAAACGCAAGCACTAATGGGGGCGACGCGTCCCGCGTCGGGAAAAATGCAATGTACATATATTAAATAAAGGTTTGCAGACAGCACTAATTACACTCCTGCCTGTGTGCCTTTGTCTAAAATCCCGATGTGAGACGAGGCTGCTGAAAAATTCTCCGACGCGAGACGCGTCGCCCCCATTAGAGGTAGCGTTTAGTGGTAGCTCTTAGTGGTAGTGTTTGGTGTTAGCGTTTGATGCTTGAGCAATTCGCGCAAGTTTGATTGCATTCGCCTTGCACGATGTTTCAGCCCGCGCGGGCTAAATCCGTAACTTGCGTTTTTAATTATCCAAACGTCCCGAGGCCGCAATCAGTGCGCGCACCTTGTCGTTGAAGCCAGTGGTCTGTATCAACTCCTCAAGCGTGAGGTGCATGCGGTATTGCCAGTATTGGTCGGGGTTGGCCGGCACATTTATTTGTTCCGTCTCGGGGTGCTTGCTGCGCAGCGTGGGCGATATGGCAAGCCAATCCTGCCACCCCAACAAGCAAAGCATTGAGGGCGATTGCAGGTGCAATTTTACCACCTCCTCGCACACCTCAGGCGTGGCTTCGGCGGGCGCCTCGCCATTGTGGTGCAGCGCTTCGTGCCAAAAGGCCTGTGACTGTTCGCCATTTTGCTGCCACCACAAGCGCAATGGCGGCATGTCGTGGGTGGCAATGGTGGCCACCGACAGATAAGGATTGTCGAGCGGATTGCCAAAACGCACACCATAAGCCTTGGGCATACGCTGGATTTCGAGCGACAGAATTTCGAGCCGTTCAAGCACACCCTTAACCGATGCCGGCACCATGCCAAGGTCCTCGGCACATGGCAACATGCCATTGCCGTTAAGCGGATAAAGTTGCAGCACCGGGTGCAGCGCGTCGGCACTCTGTGTGACTGCCGGCACCTTCTTCATGGCCTCGTCAGCCCAAAACTGGTTGTTGCGCTCGTAAAAGAAGTGGTCGTGCAGATGGTTGAAAGCCTGACAGTCGGCCTCGCTCAAAGCACCGAAAAGCCAAGTGCGCTGTGCTCCAACGCGTGGGTGGAACAGATGCGCGTGTGTGGCATCGCGTATGAACAACACCTCGCACACCACTTGCAGCAAAGCCTGGCGCGTTTTGCCCTCGGGCAGCAAGCGGCAGATGGCACGCTGGGAGCGGTAAGCTTCCTTCAGCACATACCATTCGCCGTCCTTTGTAAAATAGTCGACAGCCAGTTTGGCATTCTCTGTGTCGGTCATCAGCTTTTGCATGGTTCCGGCCGTCACACGTGGCACACACAAGGCTTGCACGTCGCCCCCAAAACAAAAATCGTGAATTTCGGCCTCGGTATAGGGCAGAGCGGGGCGGAACTGCCCCAACAGTCCGTAAAAATGTTGCGACGGCACCTCCCAAATGCGGAAAAAGCCCAGCACGTGGTCAATGCGGTAAGCATCAAAGTACTGCTCCATGTGTTTCAGTCTGCTGCGCCACCACTGGTAGCCGTCTTGCGCCATTACCTCCCAATTATAGGTAGGGAAGCCCCAGTTTTGCCCATGCACGGCAAAGTCATCGGGCGGTGCCCCCGCCTGTCCGTCAAAGTGGAACAAATGGCCGTCGGCCCATGCCGGCACACTGTCGCGGCTGATGCCGATGGGAATATCCCCTTTCAGTATCACCCCCAGTTCGCGTGCCGTGTTGTGGGCCCGTTGCATTTGCCGGTGCAGCAAATATTGCAGCCAGGCGTAGAACAGGCGGCTGTCGGCCACATCGGGGTGCTTGGCAGTGTAAGCCTCCAGTTCGCCGGCTTTGGGCGCATCGTCGGGCCATGAGCGAAAATCGGCCGTGTGGTAAGTGTCGCGCAGCGTGCAAAAAGTAGTGTAGGCAGGCAACCAATGTGCGTTGTCATCGCAAAACTTCTTGAAAGGCGCAGAGGCCACCACCTTTGCACCACCCTCTTTATATAAAGCGTGTGCAAAGTCCATTTTCAGCTTAAAAGCCCTCTCATAGTCCACCTCAGGCAGAGCGTTCAACTCCGTGCCAAGCGCACTATACACCTTGTAAGCCTTGCTCCCCCTCCACTCGCGCAGGTCGAGGTAGGCAGGGTGCAGGGCAAACACCGAAATGCCATTGTAGGGGTAAGAGTCGTGCCACGACCCCGTGCGTGTGGTATCGTTGATGGGCAGCAGCTGAATAGCCTTCATGCCCACATCGGCCCCCCAGCGTATCATGGTGTCAAGGTCGCCAAAGTCGCCAATGCCCATGCTGCCCTTGCTGCGCAGCGAGAACACCGGAATGACACACCCCGCTCCCCGCCATTGGGGCAAGCTTATGCGCGGCCTTTCGTCCTGACGCACAATCGAGGCATTGAGGCTGCATGGGGTGGGGCTGATGATGCGGTTGCCGCCCTCCTCCCACTGTGCGTGTGCAGGGTCTTTAGCGTCCACCAATACATATTTATACTCCAAGCCTTGTTCAAAATCCTCACGCGTCAGCGGCAGTGCCCACTCGTAGGTGTCAGTGCGCTGCATGATGCGTGCCTGCTGTGGCTGCCATTCCCCCATGTTGGGCGTGCTGCCCACAACGGCCCACTTCATGCCAATGGCTGGTGGCAGCGTGTGCAGCAGCAACAAATAAGGCGAGGAGAACAACTCAAGGTGCATTTTTTCGCCGCCGCGTGGCAACATCAAGCATTGTTCAAATGCCGCGCGGTGATAGTTCTGCCCCAAGCACGTGTCGGCCCAGGCGTCGCAAAAGCATACCTCAGAGCGGTGGTTGAATGCAAACAACCGCCAGGTGTTGGTCTCTACGCGCAGCAGTGTGCCGTCGTCAGCCACTATCTGGTAGGCATATCTGATGTGCTGGCTTTGATCAGCCACTTGCAGCGTGGCGGTCCAGTGCGTTTGGTCGTTGCTCTGCAACGCTACATATAATATGTCGCCACCATCAATCGAACAGACCAGCTCGGGGTGCTCATTGTGGCGGGTGTGGTAGTCAATATGAAAAGTGAGAGTCTTCATGCTTCAAATTTAAGCGTTTCGTAATGGGGCGGTTCTAAAAAATACTGATTACTCAGGTGGTAGAAAAGGGCCTTTTTGCTTGTGCCGCATTTGGCGGTAAACTTAACAAGAAAAAATGACATACACCCACCTTTTGCTGCAAAACATGTAAATTGGAGGGACAGGCAAAAAAATGAGTGCAAACGTTTGGCAGTAATATCAGATGATTGTATATTTGCATCAAATTCAATAAGACATAAAAACAGAGCGCTCATCAGGCAGCGCGCTGTATAAAGGCAGGAAATCAGCCTCTTGCAGAAAAATATACGGCTGTACCGGTTAGATTGGGATACTCATCAATAATTACTTGAAAACCGAGTCAACCAGTTATTCAATGGCGTGCCGATATGCGCTTGTCGTAGGGTCGGATTACAGAGATTGGCTGGAGCTCAAATCTTATTTCGCTCGGAGTTTCATCACATCACTGGTACAGCCTTTTTTTGTGCCCTGTCGTTTCGTATGTGCGTGACGATAGGGCAAAATGTGGCGTTTTCTTGCATCAAATATTGATTATGCAAAACGGTTTTATCAAAGTAGCGGCGGCCATTCCTTCGGTGAAGGTGGCCGATTGTTCTTTTAATATCCAACAGATTGAAAGCCTTATGGCATCGGCCGAGGGACAGGGCGTAGAGATATTGTGCCTGCCCGAGTTGGCCATCACTGCTTACACCTGCCAGGATTTGTTTCAGCAGCAGTTGCTGCTTGACGAGGCAGAAGCTTCACTGCTCAAACTGATGGAGTTCAGCCGTAACCTTAATGTTACGGCTTTGGTGGGCGTGCCAATAGCCTATAACAGCATGCTGTTTAATTGTGCTGCCGTCATACAACGGGGCAAAGTGTATGGCCTTGTGCCCAAAACGTATATACCCAATTACAAAGAATTTTACGAAAAGCGTTGGTTCACCTCAGCCCAAGTGCTGGCCAATGGTGTGGAATTGCGCTTTTGCGGTCAGACGGTGCCCATGAGCAAGAACCTCGTGTTCTCCACCACACACTGCACTTTCGGTATTGAGATATGTGAAGACCTTTGGGCACCTGTGCCGCCCAGCAACCACTTGGCACTGGCCGGTGCCGACATCATATTCAATCTTAGCGCAAGCAACGAACTCATAGGCAAGGCGCAGTATCTGCGCAACCTTGTGCTCGGCCAGAGCGCCCGCCTGCTGGCTGGCTATGTGTATGCTGGCAGTGGTTATGGCGAAAGCACACAGGACCTCGTGTTCAGCGGTCGTGCCTTTATAGCCGAAAATGGCGCTTTGCTGGCACAGGCCGAACGTTTTGCCATGCGCGAACAGCTCATTTGCAGCGAAATTGACGTGGAGCGCCTGCGCGCCGAGCGTCGCACCAACACGACTTTTGCCAATGCCTTCGACAACGAACTGGTGCAGAACTACCGCAATATAGAACTCGAACCCTATGCAAGCAATGTACCGTTTACACTGACACGTCCCATCGACGCCCACCCGTTTGTGCCCGAGGGCTACGAGCTTGACGAGCGTTGTGAGGAGATTATCTGCATACAAAGCGAGGCACTGGCACGTCGTATAGAGCACACCCGTGCCAAGACGGTGGTGATAGGCATTAGTGGCGGCCTCGACTCCACACTGGCTCTGCTGGTGGCAGTGCATGCCTTCGACCGTTTGGAGCGCGACCGCCGTGGCATAGTGGGTATCACCATGCCAGGGTTTGGCACAACCGACCGCACCTATACCAATGCCACAAACTTGATGAAGGAGCTCGGTGTGACCATACGCGAGATAAGCATTGCACCCGCGGTGACACAGCACTTCATGGATTTGGGACACGACATCAATGTGCACGACCTGACATACGAAAACTCGCAAGCCCGCGAACGTACGCAGATATTGATGGACGCTGCCGGACAGATGGGCGGCTTTGTGGTCGGTACGGGCGACTTGAGCGAACTGGCACTTGGGTGGGCCACCTACAATGGCGACCACATGAGCATGTATGGTGTGAATGCCTCCATACCCAAAACGCTCGTAAAGCACCTTGTGAGCTGGGCCGCACGCAACATGGCCGATGAGGCCAGCCGCACCACACTGCTCGACATAGTAGACACCCCCATCAGTCCCGAACTCATTCCGGCTGATGAGAACGGCAATATCAAGCAGGTGACAGAGGACCTTGTCGGCCCTTACGAGCTGCACGACTTCTTCTTGTATTATGTGCTGCGTTTCGGCTTCCGTCCGCAAAAGATATATTATCTTGCCTGTCGTGCATTTGACGGCACAGGCAATGGTACGGCGTACACCAATGAGGTTATTCTCAAATGGTTGCGCACCTTCTTCCGCCGATTCTTCACCCAGCAGTTCAAGCGTTCGTGCTTGCCCGATGGGCCCAAGGTGGGCAGTTGCTCGCTCAGTCCGCGTGGCGACTGGCGCATGCCTTCCGATGCCAGCTCGGACGCATGGCTTGCCGACCTCGAGACGGAAGATGAAAGTACACCGTCCGTTGTAGAACATGCGTAAATAATATCGAAGTATGAAAAGGTTGCTTATTCCATTGTTGCTCATGTTGATGGTGTTGCCTCTTCGGGCAGCAACGAAAGATGTGTTGTTTGCACGCATATTGCCCGACCGTAGCACCCTTTATGCCGGCGACAGCATGTTGGTGTCGGTGGTGCTGTATGCCACGGCGCCTATTGCCAAGGCCGAATGTACGAGCCAGTTCGTGGTGAAGGGTAAATGTGACGTACGCAAGCTTGACATAGACCGCAACGCCACGGCTGGACGTACGCGTGAGGAACGCCAGATGTATTACACCCTTGTGTGGAACCAATATGTGGTGGCACCGCAAAAGACGGGTACATATACTATACCCGTACAAAAGTTTAAGGCTACTTTGCAGCGTGTGGTGCGTATGCCCGACCTCTTTGACCAGATGATGGGGGCACAGCCCGAATATCAGAATGTCAAGGTGCAGGGAGAGTCCAAAACCTTTACGTTTGAGGTAAAGGAAAAGCCCCTGCGTTCTACACAGGACATGATGCGCACTTCAGGTGGTGTGTTGTGATGCGGTGTTCGCTTGCTCGCTGATCAACAGTTTGGTATTTGAAGAAACGCCCCCATTAGTGTTAGCGTTTAGTGCTTGAAGAAACGCTACCACTAATGGGAGCGACGCGTCTCGCGTCGGGATAGAAAAAGGGGAAGAAAATACGAACTCGCGTTAAAAGGAAGAAGCGACGCAGACAAACAGAGGTGAAAAATATGGAGAGGGAGTCTATTTTATGAGATTTTTCAATCAACTTCACAAAGTTGTGGACCACAACCTTGTGAACTACTTCTTTTTACATTACCTTTGTAATCTAATTAAGTAAGGAGTAAAGATTATGGAGAAAGCTTTTGTATATGGTATGTCGGTCGGTGGTAATAACTTTACAGACCGAATTGAAGAAACCAAGCGTATCAAGCTTGACTTTGAAAATGGCGTTAATGTTATTCTTATATCTCCAAGACGCATGGGTAAGACTTCTCTTATAAAAAAGGTGATTTCCGAGATTGACAACCCTATGCTAAAAATCGTCTATATGGACATATATGACTGCAGAAGTGAATATGATTTCTATAACCGATTTGCTGAAACAATCATGAAGTCCACCAGCAACCATTTGGAGCAAGTAATGGAGAACATCAAGCGTTTTTTGGTTAGAATCTCGCCCAAAATTTCATTTAGCCCAGAACCTAACTCTGAGTTTTCTGTATCCTTGGGTATAACACCCAAGGATTATTCTCCAGAGGAAATTTTGAATCTTCCAGAACGTATTGCCAAGGAACAGGGCGTTCGCCTTGTAGTATGTATTGACGAGTTTCAGCAGATAGGAGAGTTCACAGACTCGCTGACTATACAAAAACGTCTACGCGGTGTTTGGCAGCATCATCAAAATGTGTCATATTGCTTCTTTGGCAGTAAGAAGCATCTGATGGAAAATATTTTCCAAAGTCGTCGTATGCCTTTCTATCAGTTTGGGGAGATGTTGCATCTCAAGTGTATTCCTACGGAATATTGGGTCCCCTTCATCTGTTCTCGATTCGAGAAGTATGGCAAGAAGATAGCAGAAGAGTATGCTGGCAGAATATGCCAAGTGGTAAAGAATTACTCATCTTATGTGCAGCAACTTGCATGGAACGTTATGGCCGAAACTGGAAAAGAAGTAAACGAGGAGAGTTTTGAAGAAGGCTTGAAGGCTCTGTTGGAGCAAAACAGCAGTCTCTTCATACAACAGACAGAGGGGCTTACGACCTATCAGCTCAACTTCATTCGTCTTTTGTGCAAAGACATACATTCAGGATTTACAACTCAAGCGGTTTCTGAAATATACCCTCTTGGCAGTAAGTCAAATATAGACCGTATAAAGAAAAGTTTGGTTGACAAAGAGATTATCACCGTTGAAAAAGATGGTATATTCCTTGCTGATAGTGTATTTGAACTTTGGTTTAAAAGAGAAATGATGTAGTCTATAGCCGACACTGAGGCTTGCCATTCACTAGTTAAATAAATATCATTAATCAGTTTATTAGCCAATAGACAGGAAATATGAACGAGTATAAAACAATAGACTCTCTTTTTAAGAAATTCGCTAATCCAATAAAAGAGGATTACGAAGCATTGGCGGTTAGCCTGATGAAAAACTTTTCCATTGCCAAATGTGAAAAAGATAGTGAAGGAGTCAGAAACGTGAAGTACCGAATAGCTGATTTGGAAATATATCTATATTCAACAGACGATACTGAAGACGTAGCAACTTTGAGTAGAAATTGCATTGAAGGGCAATGGTTCTTTCATCGATTTGGAGTAGATATCGCATTTCGCACTTTACGTGGAGATAGCAATGAACTGATACGGTTTGGCGGTGTGCTGATTCGTGGATTGGAGAAGTACGAAAACGGAAAGCATGTCGGCAATATATCAGGTAGCCAAAGATGTTTGTTTGACATGTTTAATGCGTCAGATGATATGCCTAAACTTATTGAAGACAAACCTTTGGATCATATCGAGATATTCAATACTTATAGAGTAGAGAGTCAACCTCTACCTTATCGTTATTTCAAAGGCGGTGTTGATTGGCAAATGAAAAGAAAATATGTTTTTCAGACCCAGAAGACAACCAATGGGACGACCGAATATCACATATGGCACGATTATAAGGATTTGCCAAAGAATATGTATGAAAACACTCCTAAAGATTTTGATGTAATAAAGAAAATATATCCAAGATAAATCATGATTACTGATGATCAAACAAACAAAGTATACTTTTCTGAATATCTGAGGGCTTACAAATGTTGGAAAAGCATCAAAGAAGCGTTGCTTGAACATGAAATAAACTTCGAAATGCTGCCCGGTACAAAAGATATATGGGTGAGAGACTTCATGCCGATTCAAAAGGATGTAAAATCTTTCATCGGGTATGAGTATAATCCAGATTATCTCAAAGAAGAACAACAGTACATCACACATGATGTGCAAAATTGCTTTGAATTCACGCACAACAATCTAATGACAATGGACGTCATCGTAGATGGCGGCAATGTGATAAAGTGTAATGACAAAGTAATCATGACAGACAAGGTATTTGTCGAGAACAAGGAGAAAAACCGTGAGTTATTAAAGACGATTCTCGAAGAATGTTTTGGCTGTGAAGTTGTTTTCATTCCATGGGACAAGGCTGAGAAATGCGGACATTCAGATGGAATGGTACGCTACGTTGAACCAGGGCATATTGTAATAAACAATTATGCAGATATAGATGAGCAACTTCGCGAAGATTTATTGAAGGTTTTGCGTCCATATTTTCCGAAAATAAGTGAGTTACAATATGGCAAGTATGCGCGAATGAATAGTTGGGCGCATATCAATTTTCTTCGTGTTGGCAATTTCTTGCTTGTACCGCAAATAGGTATTGCCTGTGATATCGTCGCTATTGAACAATTGAAGGAGATATATCAAGACTGTGAAGTCGTGCCTTGTGAAGCAAAAGGCATTGTTGCTAAAGGTGGTGCTTTCAATTGTGTATCATGGAATATAAAAGAATAGCTTAGGTATATAAAAAGGATATAAAAGGTTATGAAGCCCAGTTTGAAACAACAACCAACAATTCCTTCTAACTCATCGTAATCAATCATATTTTGTTCCTCCTATAATATTATCTCGAACTCGCGTTACTAAATAATAGCAGTCTCTTTTCCCGCGGGACGAGACGCCTGAAAAAATCCCGACGCGGGACGCGTCGCTCCCCATTAGTGTTAGCGTTTTGTGCTAGCGCTTAGTGCTTGAAGAAACGCTACCACTAATGGGGGCGACGCGTCTCGCGTCGGGATAGAAAAAGGGGAAAGAAATACGAACTCTACTAAATAATAGCAGCCTCTTTTCCCGCGGGACGAGGCTGCTGAAAAATTCCGACGCGGGACGCGTCGCCCCCATTAGAGGTAGCGTTTTGTGTTAGCGCTAAGTGTTAGCGTTTGGCGCTTGAGCTCGTTCGTATTTTACTCCTCTCCTTCCACTGCGCAACCATCAAAGCCCATTTCCTTGGCTCGTTCCAGTCCGAAAGTGAAGTAAGTGGCATCAGCCTCGTCACAAATTTCGCCCTTGGCATTTTCAAGAGTAAGATGTATGGTGACAATATTGCGGCGTTGTGCGCTGATGTGCCCCTTGATGGTAATAAGCGGTTCGGTGGTCATGACCGGTTGGCGATACTTAATGTCGAGCCGTGTGGTCATGCCCGCTGTTTGCAACTTGCGGTTGACCACCCAGCCGGCCACCTCGTCCATCAGCATGGCAATCACACCACCATGCAATGTGTCAACCCAGCCCTGGTAGTTCTCGCTCGGGCTCCATTTTGTCAGAACCTCGTCGCCTTCCTCCCAAAATTGTAAATGCAGACCGATGGGATTGTCTGGACTGCAGCAAATGCACTTGTAACCTTTTTTACCCAAATAGGGATTGATAATCTTTTTCATAAGGCGTGAATGTTGAACGTTGTTTCTGTATGCAAATGTACAAAAAAGTAGCATACAAATGTATGACATCTCATTTACGATGCACGCGTAATGCCGCCCCATTTTGCTCTCTATATCGTTTTAATGCAAATTGTCTGCACTCTGCACTTTTTATATGCACTACGCTGATATTCAAGCGTTTCAAGCGTGTAGACAACTCTAAAATTTATCTGCACGCTGTCTGCACTCAACTACACTCGTGTCTGCACTATCTGCACTTATTTACACTTGTCTGCACTATCTACTTTGCTTGCACTTATCAGCATAGGTGCAAGTGTACACGTGTAGTGCCGACTACACATCGCGGCATAGGGGGCGCGTACTTCCGGTTGCTCCGACAGAAAAAACGTTCTCCCTATGTCGTAGCAAGCGGTTGGCACGACCGTTTTTGTGCAAGCATTTGAATTGCCGTATTCGCTTGTTAGTGTAGACAAGTGTATACAGGTGTGTAGGTAGTTTTTACCTTTGTCTACACTGTGTAATATGTTGATATTCATGTAGTTTTGTGGCAAAAGTGCAGAGTGCAGACACTTTGTGCATTTACATCTTATGGTAGTGTGCCTGCACTTGTTGTGAAACCTTGTGAGGTCCCATCGGTTGGTTACGCAATCGTAGATTGTGCAATTAGAAAAATCAAATATTAGTTTGCAAATTGTGCATGTGTTGTGGTCTGACAATTTGCACCTTGTGCAAATAAAACAATGACATTCGTTTGCAATTTGCACAATAGGCGCAAAAATCATTTTGTAATTGTTGCTTAATTACAAGTTATTATATTAACTTTGCACCAATATATAACAACTCAGAACAGAATAATGAAGAAAAACATCTTCCTCCTTTTGGTAGCAATCCTAACCATTGCGTCATGCAAGACCAAAGAGAAAATCATCTATTTTCAAGACATTACTCCCGACAGTGTTGCCACAACAGTCATTCCCACCCAGCAGAGTGTGCTGAAACTCGTGCCGGGCGATAAGATAGGTATAACCGTGACCAGTGCCGCCACTCCCGAGCTGGCAGTACGTTACAACTTGTCGACAGGTTCGTCATATTCGAGCACCTCAAACGCCGACAACATGCGTTACACGATAGACGAGAATGGCAATGTTGATGTGCCGGGCATAGGTCGTGTGCAAGTGGGAGGCCTTACTCGCGCTGAGGCTGCATCGCGCATTCAGGCCAAGTTCCGTGATGGCGTGTTGAACGACGCTGTTGTAACGGTGGCTGCCTACAATCAGTATATTACGGTGTTGGGCGAAGTGGCCCGTCCGGGATTGCAGGAAATCACGCGTGACAAGATGACCATACTCGAGGCCATAGGTCGTGCGGGCGACTTGACCATTACTGGCCGTCGCGATTGCATCAGGGTGCTCCGTCAGGAGGGCAACGTAACAAAGACTTATTTTGTAGACCTTCGCTCAAAGGACTTGTTTAATTCGCCGGTGTTCAACTTGCAGCAGAATGATGTGGTGTATGTTGAGCCTAACAAGGTGCGTATGGGTCAGTCTACCAACAACGACAACTCGGTACGCAATATTTCAACCTGGTTGTCTGTAACGTCTGTGCTCACGAGTATAGCCATCCTTATTTTTAGATAAGGCATAAGCATAAGTATTCTTGCAATGTGTTTTGCAAGATGTATAGATGTATAATTGTTATAATGATTATTGCGGGCGAAATTAAGGTCTTATGTAGGGCCTTGATTTTGCCCGCATTTTGTGTGTTCATGCTCCAAACGCTACCTCTAATGGGGGCGACGTTTAATTCGCCGGTGTTCAACTTGCAGCAGAATGATGTGGTGTATGTTGAGCCTAACAAGGTGCGTATGGGTCAGTCTACCAACAACGACAACTCGGTACGCAATATTTCAACCTGGTTGTCTGTAACGTCTGTGCTCACGAGTATAGCCATCCTTATTTTTAGATAAGGCATAAGCATAAGTATTCTTGCAATGTGTTTTGCAAGATGTATAGATGTATAATTGTTATAATGATTATTGCGGGCGAAATTAAGGTCTTATGTAGGGCCTTGATTTTGCCCGCATTTTGTGTGTTCATGCTCCAAACGCTACCTCTAATGGGGGCGACGCGTCTCGCGTCGGGATAGAGAAAGTAGGAAAATACGAACTCTACTAAACAATAGCAGCATCTTTTTCGCGAGACGAGGCTGCTGAAAAAACCGACGCGGGACGCGTCGCCCCCATTAGAGTTAGCGTTTGGTGCTTGAACCCCGAGACAGGCTGCACCTCGGCAATAAAAATGAAAGTTTTGGGCCTTTCATTTTGTATTGCGCTCACCTTGCACTATCTTTGCAAAAGATAGGCGTCGGTTCGGCAAAACACTCAAATAAGTTTGGTGTTCTGCTCACACCTTGCACTATCTTGGCTTTATATTTGCAATGATGCGCTGCCATGGCGTATTTCATTTGTTACAACCTTATCCCTCACTACATGAAAGGAATAGTATTAGCTGGTGGTAGCGGCACACGTCTCTATCCCATTACAAAAGGCATAAGCAAGCAACTTATTCCCATATTTGACAAACCGATGGTGTATTACCCCATATCGGTGTTGATGCTTGCAGGCATACGCGACATACTGATTATTTCAACGCCACAGGATATGCCGAGCTTCCAACGCTTGCTGGGAGATGGCAGTGAATTTGGCGTACACTTTGAATATGCCGTGCAGCCCTCGCCCGATGGTTTGGCGCAGGCCTTTATTATAGGCGAGGAATTTATTGGCAACGATAGCGTGTGCCTTGTGCTTGGCGACAATATATTTCATGGCAGTAATTTTTCGAGCTTGCTGCGTGAAGCTGTGTCAAAGGCTGAAAACGAGGGACTCGCTTCGGTGTTTGGCTATCGCGTGAACGACCCGGAACGCTATGGCGTGGTAGAGTTTAACAACGATGGACAGGCAGTGAGCATTGAGGAAAAACCCGCTCAGCCTAAGTCGAACTATGCCGTGGTGGGCTTGTACTTCTATCCCAACGAGGTGGTGAAGGTGGCCAAGCAAATTAAACCGTCGGCACGTGGCGAACTGGAAATTACGACCGTTAATCAGCATTTTCTTGAGAACAAAAAACTCATGGTGCAAACTTTGGGCATTGGTTTTGCCTGGCTCGACACTGGGACGCACGACAGTTTGAGCGAGGCTTCTACGTTTATTGAAGTGATAGAAAAGCGTACCGGCTTGAAAGTGGCTTGTCTCGAAGGCATCGGGTTGGCCCATGGGTGGGTGACGGCTGAGCAGGTACGGCAACAGGCTTTGCCAATGGCTAAAAACCAATATGGCCAATATCTGTTGAAGCTGGCCGATGAGTATGCCAGCCAAGGGGGTTTAGCCGCTGGTGGGCTGGACTTGGCAGGGACACGCGTGTCCTGGTCTGTTTAGTTGCCGAAGGCTTTCTTATACTTTAATTAGAACCACCTTATAACCTTACTCCAAAAATCTCACATGATAATAGCAGTAGACTTTGATGGCACGATAGTGGAGCACAAATATCCGGCCATCGGAAAGGAAATACCATTTGCCACCGCCAGTTTGCGCCAGTTGATGCAGGACGGCCACAAACTCATATTGTGGAGTGTGCGCGAGGGACAATTGCTTGACGACGCCGTGAAATGGTGCGAAGAACGTGGCGTGCGTTTCTATGCTGTAAATTCAGATATTGACGAGGACGCCTCAGACCACCAGGGTACGGCACACTTTAGTCGTAAAATTAAGGCCGATGTGTTCATCGACGACCGTAATTGTGGCGGACTGCCCGATTGGGGCACAATCTATCAGATGGTGACAAAGCACATGACCTATGCGCAGTATGTTGAAAGGTTGACAAATGACAACCAAGAGCCAAAGAAAAAGGCTTGGTGGAAATTCTGACATGTCATACCGCATGGGCTGTTGTCGGCTATTCTGACATAGCAAGGAAAATACAAATAACGAAAATCACATATAAGCATGAAGCTACCAAACGCTCACCAAATGAGGGAGTTGGACAATTATACGATCCAAAAACGTGACATGAAGTCTGTTGACCTGATGGAGGAGGCTGCAAAGGCTGTGGCAGACTTTATACAGAATGAATACACCGACCACGAAAAGCCTATTGTCGTATTTTCTGGTCCGGGCAACAATGGTGGCGATGGTTTGGCTATGGCCCGTATGCTGAGCAAACGTGGCTATAAGCGCATACAGGCTTTTTTGTTTAATACCAACAATTCGCTGAGCGAGGACTGCAAGGTGAATGCCGAAAGGTTGAGCCAAGAATGTCCTGAAGTGGATTTTATTGAAATACAACAGCAGTTTGAAGCACCCGAACTAAGCGCCGACACCTTGATAGTTGATGCCTTGTTTGGCACAGGGCTGAACAAGCCTCTTGGGGGCGGATATGCCGCTTTGGTAAAGTTTATCAATGCGGCACAAGTCGATGTGGTGAGCATTGATATGCCTTCGGGACTGATGTGTGAGGACAATACTTACAATTCGCCTTCGGCCATTGTGCGTGCTACCCATACATTAACCATCGGGCTGCCCAAACTGGCGCTCATATTGGCCGACAACCAGATTTATGCAGGACAAACGCATGTGCTGTCGATAGGGTTGTGCCTTGACAAGCTTGACGAGATGTGCATTCCGTATCAAATAACGGAACGTGCCGATGTGGCAGCTTTGGTAAAGGCACGTCCTGCCTTTGGCCATAAGGGCACATTTGGCAATGCGCTGCTCGTGGCTGGCAAGTATGGCATGGCTGGGGCTGCTGTGTTGGCTGCAAGGGCCTGTCTGAAGTCGGGCGTAGGCAAGGTGACGGTGCACACCCCGTTGAAAAATAATGACATCTTGCAAATAGCTGTGCCTGAGGCTGTGCTTGACCATGATGAGGACGAACGCATTTTTACCAATCCCGTAAGAACCGACTTTTTCCAGGCTTTGGCCATTGGCCCTGGCATTGGAACAGACAAACGCACGGCGCTGGCCTTCATAGAACAAACGAGCCATACGGACATACCCTTGGTGATAGACGCTGATGGCATCAACATATTGGGCAGCCACAAAGGGTGGATACCGCAAATTCCGGCAAATGCCATCTTTACGCCGCACCCCAAGGAGATGCAGCACCTTGGTATATGCAATACGGATTCATACAGCACTTTGCTCGAGGCTGTGAACATGGCCAAGCAGCACAAGTTCTTTATTTGTCTGAAGGGGCATTATACGGCAGTATGTACTCCTGATGGGCAGGTGTGCTTTAACCCAACAGGCAATTCGGGCATGGCCACGGCTGGTAGCGGTGATGTGCTGACGGGCATTATTTTGGCTCTGCTGGCACAGCAATATACGCCAGAGGAAGCCTGTAAACTGGGCGTTTACTGGCACGGGCTGGCTGGCGACATGGCGGCTGCCGACATGGGAGAACATGGTGTGACGGCCTCGGACATCATAAATTACTTGCCAAAGGCTTTGCTTAGTATAAAGGCTGGGGCATGAATGGCAGGTGTGTGAAACTTGAAATTTTTGTACGATGAAGATGAAACGCTTTACAATAATAACCGCTGCTGCGGCTCTGCTTTCTTTGGGCGCAAAGGCTCAAACCGAAGTGGCTGCTTATACGCCGGGATTGACAGAAGACGGCATTACGTATTTTTTGCCCGCAACAAGTTTGCGCGTTGTGCTGACTGCTACCAAAACGCATCATACGCCAGGCGAGTTCTGTGAGTATGCAGAGCGCTACTTGCGCTTGAAAGATGTGCCGCAGACAGCGTATGACACGTGGACTATTGACGATGTGAAAATTGTGCCTTATGGCGTAGCCGACAAGTCGAAGGCTTATAGCATCAAGTTCAAACAGAAAACTTCGGCCCCGTATGTGTCGCTGACTAACGACGGGCGCTTGCTGTCGGTTAATGCCAAAAGCAGTGTGAACGATGAGCAACTGCCTGTGGCGTCGGTAACGAAAGTGCAGCAAAAGACGGTGAATGGTGCTGATTTCAAGACAGAAGAGATACTCTCGGCTGGCAGTACTGCTAAAATGGCAGAACTGGCAGCAAACGAAATTTATGACATTCGCGAAAACCGTGGTTTGTTGACAAAGGGACAGGCCGACTTTATGCCTAAGGACGGTGAGCAGCTCAAGTTGATGCTCGCTAATCTGGACACGCAGGAAGATGGGTTGATGCAGCTGTTCCGTGGCTCGGCAAGCAGTGAAACACACGTTGTGGTGTTTGATGTGACACCAACGCAGGATATTGACCGCCAAGTGGTGTTCAACTTTTCAAAATATTTGGGCGTGGTTGACGCTGACGACCCTGCTGGCACACCTGTATATATAAGCGTAAAAGACCAAAAGAGTTTGCCTGAGGTAGTTGCTGCTGAGGCAAATGGCAAGGCAAAGAAAGAGGTGGCCGACCTGAGGTATGCCACACCGGGTAGAGCTTTGGTAAAGGTGTTCTCGGCCGATAAGGAATTTGTTTCGCAATCGGTGCCAATGGCGCAATTCGGACGCGTAGAACATTTGGGCGGCGAACTGTTTAACAAAAAGACAACGACCCATGTGCAGCTTTCTCCTGTGACAGGCGGCATCGTAAAGATTGAGGCTGAAAGGCCTGAGTAATATGCCGACGGACAATGGAAAGGCGTAAAGAAGAATCTATTGAAAAAGTGCTTTTGCGCTTCTTGCGTCAGTCGCAACTCGAAACACCGCTTAACGAGCACCGCTTGATAGCGGCATGGGGCGAGGTGGCCGGAGTTGCGGCAGAACGGTTGACGGAGAGCTTGAGGGTGTACAACCAAACGTTGTATGTAAAACTGCGTTCGGCTATGTTGCGCAACGAGTTGTCGATGAAGCGCAGCGACCTTGTCAAGAAACTCAATGCTAAAGTCGGCGTTAATGTGATTGTTGACATCGCATTTTCGTGAGGAATGTATGACTGGCTTGAAGATAAGCCAAGTAATACCAATAGTTGCTGTCCGGTAAAACTGCAAAGGCATAAATATGCGCTTTGTGGTTGTACCGGACAGTTCCCTTTGCCAGAATGGCAAACAAGTTGAGATAATAACAAAGATGATATTTGAACTTTGTTATATAGAAGCTCACGGATAGCACCGATTGCACGGATTTTTTTGCTCGTGCAACGTGCTATAACACCACGGAGATGACGGATTTGACGGATTTTGTGAGCATTGCATGCCCACTTCGCTATTAGCTCGTTGCTGAGGTTTCTTACTACATAATAATCTGTGCTAACGTATTTCGCCACGGGTACGTTACGGGCCAATAGCGAAGTGAGCATGCAATGCTCACAAAATCCGTCAAATCCGTCATCTCCGTGGTGTTATAGCACGTTGTGTGAGCGAAAAAAATCCGTGCAATCGGTGTGATCCGTGTGCTATAATATCAGAATGGTTTTACCGGATAGTTCCCTTTGCCAGAATGGCAAACAAATTGAGATAATAACAAAGATGATATTTGAACTTTGTTATATAGAAGCTGTATAAACTTGTCCTCTTTTTACTACACCTGGTTTACTTCGCCATTTGTTACATTGAACAGTTTATAGTCGTGCTGTGTGGCGGCAAGTATGCGGTCGAGGTGTTCGCGGCGGGTGTCTGTAATGAATATCTGTCCAAAGTTTTGGTTGCTGACATAAGAAATGATGCGTTCCACGCGGTTGGCATCGAGTTTGTCGAAGATGTCGTCAAGCAATAATAAGGGAACGCGGTGCTCGCCTTTGTTCTTTAGAAAGACAAATTGTGCCAGTTTCATGGCAATGAAGAACGTCTTTTGTTGACCTTGTGATGCCTCACGCTTGACTCCGAAGCCGTTGAGTGTAAGTTCGAGTTCGTCCTTGTGCATGCCGTGCAGTGAATAGCCCACGATGCGTTCCTTGGCACGCCAGTCGTGCAGTTGCGGACGTAGTTCGCCACGGTCGCCATGGCTGGTGTATGTTATGCCGGCATGTTCGTTGGTGTTGCCCGAAAGTTGCGTGTACAAGTCGGTGAAGATGGGCAGAAAATCTGTGATGAATTGTTTGCGCTGCTCATAGATAACTTGTCCGCTCATAGACATCATATCCTCCAGCACGTCCAAAACCGAGCTATCGGGTTCAACCTCTTGTTTGAGCAAGGCGTTGCGTTGTTTCAGCGCCTTGTCATAACGAATGAGAGCGTCGAGGTAGGGGGCACTGTACTGCATGATGACCATGTCCATAAAGCGCCGCCGCTCTTCGCTGCCGCCTAATATCAACGCTGAATCGGCAGGGGCAATGATGACGAGCGGTATGTGGCCAACGTGCTCGGAGATGCGTTTGACGTCCTTGCTGTCAACCTTGAGCCTTTTGCGTGCCCCACGCTTGAGTGAACAGCACACACGTTTGTGGCTGTCTATATCGTCGGTGTAGTCGCCCTCTAATATGAAATAGTCTGTGTCGTGGTTGACATTGAGAGCGTCCTGTGCACTGGCAAAGCCTCGGCAAAACGACAGGTAGTATATGGCATCGAGCACATTCGACTTGCCCATGCCGTTTGCGCCCACCAAACAGTTGATGTTGGGTGAAAACTCAAGGCTGGCTACGCCGATGTTGCGGTAGTTGGTTATGGTGAGATGGTTTAATATCATGTGTATGCTAAATAATAGCGTTAAGACAACGCGCAGGCGGAATTAGTAAAGAACTTGTTAACCAGTTAATCTGCTAACCCTTTAACCTGTAAACCCATTAACAAGGAATTCCGCCGACGGCTTAAGACAATGCAAAGTTACACCATGATGAGTCAAAAACAAAGCAAACGGCAGCTTAAAGCGCGCTGTGTGCTGTCAAAATAATCCCTTTTATCAATGTACGTGCTTGAGTGAGGCAAAAAAAGTAGTGGTTTATTTCAGTACATGGGTGGAAAGTTGTAAATTTGCGCTGCATTTGTCAACCCGTTGATGCTTAAAGGGTTATGAGTGCCAAAGCAATCTGTAAATAAAGAAAAAACATATTATGAGCAATCAGAAGAACAACCAAACACTCGATGTGAACGAATCTTTGGCCAAGACCGAAGCATTTTTCATCAAGTACAAAAAGCAAGTAATCACGGCCGTTGTAGTGGTCTTAGTCATTGCAGGTGGTATTCCTGCCTACATCTTTGGCTATTCAAAGCCTCGTGAGGAAAAAGCACAGGAGTGCCTTGGTATCGTAATGCAAAAATATCTGATGAGTCAGGACTACGAGCACGCTTTGAAAGGTGAAGGCAAGACGCTCGGTTTGACTAAAATCGCTGACAAGTACAGCTCAACCAATGCAGGCAACATTGCCAAGTATGAGGCTGGTATCTGCAACCTTCAGTTGGGCAAGACCAAGGAGGCTATCAAATACTTGGAAGCCTTTGACGTAAAGGGTGACAAGACCGTATCGGCACAAGCTCTTTATGCCCTTGCTAATGCTTATGCAACTGACAAGCAACTTGACAAGGCTGTTGAGACCTTTAAGAAGGCAGCTGATGCTACAGATGTGCCTGCGCTCAGCTCACAGGCCTTGTTTGATGCGGCACTTGTTCTTGAAAGCCAGAACAAGAAGGACGATGCTTTGAAATTGTATCAAGACATAAAGAGCAAGTATCCTTCAGCACCGATTTGCAGCCGTCAACAACAAAATGGTGTGGTGCTTGATGCTGTAATAGATAAGTACATTGAAAGACTTTCAAAGTAACCTTGTATTCGGTAACTGATACAATTTGTAATTTACAATAATGCGGTGGCTGCGCCTTGCAAGTGAGTAGGTCTTAATAAACTGATAAGAACTCTGCAAGCCGCAGCCACTCTTTTTTTGCACACATATAACACATATATATAATGTCATCTTCTAATTATTCATATACAGCCGACCAAACCATACCAGTGCCCGATGCCAGCGAAATGCGTTTTGGCATAATCACCACAGAGTGGAATAATCACATAACCGACAAATTGCTTGATGGGGCGGTTAGTGAACTCAAAAAGAATGGTGTGGCCGAAGGCAATATAAAGGTAGAACGTGTGCCGGGCAGTTTTGAACTGATATATGCTGCATCACAACTGGCAAAGTTCGGTCATGTGAATGGTATCATAATCCTTGGTTGCGTAATACGTGGCGATACACCGCACTTTGATTATATTTGCCAAGGTGTGACGCAAGGCGTGGCAGAATTGAACACCAAAGGCGATATTCCGGTGATTTTCGGATTGCTCACAGTTAACAATCATGAGCAAGCAGAGGAGCGTTCGGGGGGCAGATTAGGCAATAAAGGCGAAGAATTTGCACTAACTGCAATAAAAATGGTCGATTATGCTTGGAAGTTACAAAAATAGTTCGTATCTTTGCATCGCAATTAAGAAATAAGGGCAAATACCAGAGTGGCCAAATGGGGCAGACTGTAAATCTGCTGGCTTACGCCTTCGGTGGTTCGAATCCATCTTTGCCCACGCAACGGCGCAGCTTTCACATCGAAAGTTGCGCCGTTGAGTTTTAATAAGTAAGGTGTAGCTGGTAAGCGAGATGTTGCAGGGTGGGAGAGGGTAAATCAACTCCCGATATTTGCAATAAACATGGAAATATGCCGTTATCATATTTATATGGCTTCAAACAAACAATACAACAAGATATTAAATAGCGTATGGCTGCTGTTGCTGTTTGCAATGGCGGCCACTAACGTATATGCCCAAAGGCGCACACGCGTGTTCGGTGTAATAAAAGATGACCAAGGGGCACCAATCGAATTGGCTTCGGTAAGGGTTGTGGGACAGAATGCGCTGACATTTACCAATTTGAAGGGCGAATACAACTTGTGGTGTGCGTCAGAAGACAGTGTGCGCATAGTTTATTCAATGATAGGCTATGAAACACGCAAACGTTTGTTGCGTTCGCCGGGCGACTCTGTGCGTCTTGATGTCATGTTGCCACCTTTCGACTCGAACAACACACTCGGCACGGCTGTGGTGACGGGGCAAGGTAGGCAAACAACTACCACGCAGCGTATTACGCAACCTGATACCAAACTTACTCCGTCCACCACAGGCAACGGGGTGGAGGAGATTATAGCCACGCAGGCCGGTGTGAGCACACACAACGAATTGTCGTCGCAGTATAATGTGCGTGGTGGCTCGTTTGACGAAAACTGCGTTTACCTTAATGGTATCGAGGTGTACCGTCCCATGTTGGTGCGTTCGGGGCAGCAGGAGGGGCTTTCTATCATCAATTCGGATATGGTGGAGAGTATCGGTTTTTCGTCGGGCGGCTTTGAGGCACGTTATGGTGACAAAATGTCGTCGGTGCTCGATATTACGTACAAGCACCCAGAGAATTTTGAGGCTACTGCACAGGCGTCAATGCTTGGTGCTGGCGCGTATGTGGGTTGGGGTAACAAAAAGGTGAGCTTGATGTCGTCGGTGCGTTACAAAACCACGCGCTATCTTTTGGGTTCGACAGATACCAATGGCGAGTACCGCCCGAACTTTCTCGACTATCAGGCATTCTTTTCGTGGCGTCCCAATCGTCGGTGGTCATTTGATGTGTTGGGTAATATATCAGACAACCATTACAACTTTGTGCCGCACAACCGCGAAACGAAGTTTGGTACAATCAGCGAAGCTAAAACCTTTCTTGTGTATTTCGACGGTCAAGAAAAGGACTTTTTCAAAACCATGTTTGGAGCAGCAACTCTCACGCGTCATTTTAATCCAGATACCTATTTGGCCTTGCAGTTCTCAACTTATGCCACACAAGAGCATGAAACTTACGACATACAGGGGCAATATTGGCTGAATGAGGCCACGACGGCCGAGCAGTTGGGTGTCGGCACCTATTTGGAACACGCACGTAACCGCTTGAGGGCGCGTGTGATGAACACGGGTCTGCGTTTCCGTACCAAGTTGACCGGTCATACGCTGCAAGCGGGCTTTAATTGGACACGCGAGACTATTCATGACAATTCGCGTGAGTGGGAAATGCGCGATTCGATGGGTTATTCATTGCCATATAATCCAACAGCGTTGAACCTCATTTACAGTTTGCGATCGAAGTCTGACATTACAACTTCGCGTATATCGCTTTTCGCACAGGACACTTGGCGCATACGTGCAAAGATGGGCTTGTTCAACCTTACGTATGGTGTACGTCTGAGTCATTGGGACTGGAATAAAGAAACGATAGTGTCGCCGCGTGTGTCGATGGGGCTGTTGCCATCATTCTCCGACCATTGGACCTTCCGCTTTGCCACGGGCTTTTATTACCAGGCACCTTTTTACAAGGAGTTGAAGGATACGACGTTGACAAATGGTATTGCTACGGTTCAGCTCAATCGTGACATCAAATCGCAGCGTTCTATACATTTTGTGCTCGGTGCCGACTATTTGTTCAAGGTAGCCGGACGTCCGTTCAAGTTTACGGCTGAGGCTTATTACAAAGCCCTTTCGCATTTGATACCATACACGGTAGATAATGTGCGTGTGGTATATTATGGTCGTAATGAGTCGAGTGGCTATGCAGCAGGTGTTGACTTTAAGTTGTATGGCGAGTTTGTGCCCGGTACAGATTCGTGGCTTACTTTCTCGCTGATGCGTACCAAAGAAAAAATAGACGGCCTGTCTATTCCGCGTCCCACAGACCAAAGGTATAACGTGTCGTTGTTCTTTACCGATTATTTTCCGGGAACTACGCGTTGGCGTTTCACGCTTAAAGCTGCTTTTGCCGATGGTTTGCCGTTTGGGCCTCCACGCAGTGACAAGTCGAAGCAAACGCTTCGTGCTCCTGCCTACAAACGTGTGGATATTGGCATGAGCTATCGTTTGTTGAACAATAGTGACCGTCACATACAGCGTGGCATGGGACGTCTGTTCAAAAACATCTGGCTCGGGTTGGATTGCTTCAACCTTTTGGGCATAGATAACGTCAATTCATACTATTGGGTGACAGATATTACTAACACCCAATATGCTGTGCCGAACTACTTGACTGGTCGCCAAATTAACGCGCGCTTGTCGTTCGACTTCTGATATGAGACTGCCAAAATACAACACGAACGTTGGGGCTTATGAAAGAAATGCTAACAAATTGGACCTCTTAAAATCAAAATTGCGCTCCTAATGTAGCAAAAAGTAAGTAATAACGTAAATTTGTTTAGTGTTTACTTGGCTATGTAAAAATAAGGGGCTACTTTTGCACCGTTATCCTAAATACAATCTTTTTACCTTAAAGAACTAATACCTATCAAAAACATTCAAAAGCGACTCGTTGCGAAACGAGTCGCTTTGTTCGTAATAAGGGGGTAAGAGCTAAACGGGGTAACTCTTTAACCGATATAAACTGATTTTCCGGCTTATCGAGATGCAATCATTTGCCGTACACCGTCAACAAAATCTCCGACAGCACGTTGATAATACACGACAAACAACAATAAAAAATGCTCCGCATGTGGCATCTATCTTGATGCACGTGCGGAGCGGTTGTGATTAGTACAGCCAAGCGCGGACGCTTGCGGTTATTTCAACCTTAATATGATGATGTTATTTCTTCGTGTTGCTCTTGTCCTTGTGGACGGCCTTGGTGTCAGCCAATTCAACAGCAAATGAACGGTTGAGTCCAGTCTGAGTTTTGGCACGAATCCAAAGCACGCGGTCGCTGCTCATGTTTGCTTGTTTGGTTACCTCGTCAAAGTCGTCGGTAGTACGCATCTCACGATCATTAACCTTTGTGATTATCAAGCCCTTTGTCAATCCGGCCTCTTTCATCTTGCCTTCGCGAATAGCTGTGATCATCAAGCCATAAGGCATATTGAGTTCGCTCTTTTCACTGTCGGTAAGCGGACGCAAGCCCACACCCATTGCCGTAATGTCAAGTGACTGAACTGCTACGGTAGTGCCTTGAACGTTGCGCAGCGTCAAGGTAGCAGAGTGTTGTTTCTTGTCGCGCAGATAAGTAACTGTCACCTTGTCGCCAGGACGGTGATTGGTAAGCAACTCTTGCAGCTCGCCAAATTTCTCAATCTTCTTGCCGTCAACAGCTGTAATTACATCGCCTTCTTTCAGGCCACCCTCGGCTGCGGCGCCATCAGCGCTAACTTCCTTTACATAGATGCCATTTACGGTGCCAAGGTCAGGGTTCTTGCCCTTGTCCTTTTGCATGTCGATGTAGTTGCTTACGTCCATGCCCGAAATGCCAAGCAAGGCGCGCTGCACTGTGCCGTATTTGCGCAAGTCGTCAACCACCTTGTTCATGATGGAGGTAGGAATGGCAAAACCGTAACCCGAGAACGAACCCGTTTGTGAGTAAAGCATGGCATTGATACCTACCAGCTCGCCCTTGGTGTTGACCAAGGCGCCGCCAGAGTTGCCAGGGTTGATGGCGGCATCAGTTTGAATGTAGCTGTCGATACTGCCAGGTGTGGCATTCAGAGTGCGGGCTTTGGCACTGACAATGCCAGCCGTAACGGTAGATGTCAGGCTGAACGGGTTGCCAATGGCCAAAACCCATTCGCCCAATTTAAGATTGTCGGAGTTGCCCACCTTGATGGCTTGCAAGCCCTTGGCTTCTATCTTGATAAGTGCCAGGTCGGTTGATTTGTCGGTGCCGATAATGCGTGCTTTGAACTCGCGGTTGTCGTTCAGTTTCACGGTCATTTCTTCGGCATTCTCCACTACGTGGTTGTTGGTTACAATATAGCCGTCTTCGGTCAGAATGACACCGGAGCCCGCGCCTACGCGTTTAGGAGTTTGTATGCGTTGGCGTTGCTGTCCATTGCCGTTGCCAAAAAAGTCGCCGAAGCCGAAGAAGTCTTCAAATGGGTCAGAATATTGAATAGTCTGTGTCTTGCCACCTGTTACGACCTTGATGTATACTACAGAGTTAACTGCGCTCTCGGCAGCAACTGTAAGGTCAGCGGGGTTTGACGGAACTGCATTAGCAGCCATAGCGGGTGATTGGAGGCCCAAAGTCAAGGCCAGAACCCATAACGGAAGATATTTACGTGTCATATATCGAAATAGGTTGTTTGATTTTACTGACCGCGAATTTACGATATACGTCAATAGAGTGTATGCCATAGCACTTGCTTTTCGCCATTTTTTTGTCTCATTTAACACGAATACGCGCCTCAACCATATAAATTGTTAAGTAAAAATGCTTGAATAGCGCATTTAGTAACCCAGTTGCCCGTCATCGTCCACCTCGTTCTCCATATCAGCCGAAAACTTGACACGCTCGGCAAATGCGCCAGTGATGAGTGATGGCGTGATAATAGGTTTGAACCATTTCGGTTAATGATTTAGCATATGCCGTATGGCGGCAATGGGGTGGTGCCATAACATGCGAGGGCCCGCATAACGCATGACGCTCTGCATCTTTTGTCGCATACAAGGCTTGTAGCAATGAACGGGGCACTTTTTGCAAGTATGCTTCAGGTTGCCAAATTTGCAGCGCTCGAGTCTAAGTTGGGCATAGTTGAGCAGCTCTTGGCATTCTGCACAAAGTTGCGTGCTGTGATGCTTGCCTTGGCAGTAGATTTTAATCATCTGTGCAACGGTTCGCTTTTCTCGTTCAATTCGTGTTGGCATATTATATATATGTATGTCGGTTGATGTTGTGGTGCAAAAGTATCATTATCATTCTGAAAATACAGCATCAAGTCTTTATAAAATATGCAGTAAACTTTCCGCAAGTTAGGCTGCACCTCAGCCATACAAGGCAAAAAATTGCTTTTTTGTTTTGCATTGCATTCGGTTTGCACTAACTTTCTATCGCAAGTTAGGCTGCACCTCAGCAATGCAAAGCAAAAAATTGCTTTTTTGCTTTGCATTGCATTCGGTTTGCACTAACTTTGCCGCCAATTAAGAACATACACCAAATAATGTTATGGTAAAAATAACTTTTCCTGATGGGTCTGTACGTGAGTATGAAAACGGCGTAACAGGTCTGCAAATAGCAGAAAGCATATCGCAGCGTTTGGCGCAAGATGTGCTTGCTTGCGGTGTGAATGGCGAAACGGTAGAACTCAATCGCCCAATTACCGAAGACGCTACTATCAATCTTTATAAATGGGACGATGAAGAGGGCAAGCACGCTTTCTGGCATACATCAGCCCACCTCATGGCCGAAGCCATGCAAGAGTTGTGGCCAGGCACCCAGTTTGGTATTGGTCCGGCTATCGAGAATGGTTTCTACTACGATGTGATGCCACCCGAAGGCGTAGTAATCGGTGAAGCCGATTTTGCCAAGATTGAAAAGAAGATGCAAGAACTCGCTCAAAAGAAAGAGCCTCTTGTACGTAAGGACATTTCAAAGGCCGACGCATTGAAGTTCTTTGCCGACCATGGCCAGACCTACAAGAACGAGTTGATTGAAGAACTCGAAGATGGTCATATCACAACTTACACACAGGGCAATTATACCGACCTTTGCCGTGGCCCGCACTTGATGAGCACTGCACCTATCAAGGCCATCAAGGTAACATCGGTAAGTTCGGCATATTGGCGTGGCGACGAAAAGCGTCCGATGATGACTCGTGTGTACGGCATCACCTTCCCCAAGAAGAAAATGCTCGATGAATATCTGCAGATGATAGAGGAGGCCAAGCGCCGTGACCACCGCAAAATTGGCAAGGAAATGGAACTCTTCATGTTCTCTGACCTCGTGGGTAAGGGCTTGCCAATGTGGTTGCCTAAGGGAACACAGCTCCGTTTGCGCTTGGAAGATTTCTTGAAGAAAATACAAAAGCGTTATGGCTATCAGCAGGTTATGACACCTCATATCGGTTCAAAGAACCTTTATGTAACTTCAGGTCACTATGCAAAGTATGGCAAGGATTCTTTCCAACCCATTCACACACCTGAAGAGGGTGAGGAATACATGCTCAAACCTATGAACTGTCCTCACCACTGTGCAATTTTTGCTTGGCGTCCACGCTCATACAAGGAATTGCCCTTCCGTTGTGCAGAGTTTGGTACGGTATACCGCTACGAGCAGAGTGGTGAGCTTCACGGATTGACGCGTGTACGCGGCTTTACTCAAGACGATGCACACATCTTCTGTGCACCCGAGCAGGTAAAGGACGAGTTCCTTCGTGTGATGGACATCATCATGATTATTTTCAAGGCTCTGAATTTTGACAAATTCGAGGCACAGATATCACTCCGTGACAAGGTGCATCGCGAGAAATACATCGGTTCAGAAGAAAATTGGGAACGTGCCGAACAAGCCATTATCGAGGCTTGCAAGGAAAAAGGTCTGCCCGCACACATCGAATACGGCGAAGCTGCATTCTATGGTCCTAAACTCGACTTTATGGTGAAGGACGCTCTTGGACGTCGTTGGCAGTTGGGTACCATTCAGGTTGACTACAACCTGCCCGAACGCTTCCAGTTGGAATACACTGGTGCAGACAACCAGAAGCACCGTCCTGTAATGATTCACCGTGCGCCGTTCGGTTCTATGGAACGTTTCGTGGCTGTGCTTATCGAGCACACTGCCGGCAAGTTCCCCTTGTGGCTTACTCCTGACCAGGTGGCTGTGCTGCCTATTTCAGACAAGTTCAACGATTACGCACAGAAGGTGAGCGAAGAACTCAATGCACAGGACGTGCGTGCATACGTTGACGACCGTTCGGAGAAGATTGGCCGTAAGATTCGTGACAACGAAATGAAGCATGTGCCTTATTTGCTCGTAGTGGGCGAGAAGGAGGCTGCCAACGGCACTGTAGCTGTGCGTAAGCAGGGCGAAGGCGACCAGGGCGTTCTCTCTATTGCCGACTTTGCAAAGAAGGTGAATGACGAAGTAAAGGAAATGACCGAGAAATTCTAATCAAAATTCAGAGGTTCACTCTCCATTTTACATAACAACCACATGGCATAAGGTGTGCCGTTTACGTATTATTCAAAACGTAAGCGGCACACTTTTTTTGCGTTGCAAATTGTGGTGTGCGTGCATACAAGTATTCTGCACTTTAGTTTCGTCGTCAAACCTCCTCTATATAGTTTTTCGAATTTTGTCTACACTCTGCACTTTTTGTCTTAAAGTGTTGATAATCAATTATCTTACGAGTGTAGACAAATGTGTGTTTTGTCTGCACTTCGTCTGCACTGCTTGCACTTTTTGTCTGCACTGCCTGCACTTTTTGTCTGCACTGTCTGCACGGCTGCCAGCATAGTAGCATCTTGTCAGTATAGATTAGAGTCGTCGGTGCAGGCAGTTAGTTGTTACGGTTGTGCGAGGTAGGCGTTCCATTTGGAGTAATAGATGGTACGGCCTCCCGTAATCGTTTTTATTAGTGGCGGCATGGTAAAACCTACTTGTGCAAAGTGTGACAAGTCGTGCATGAAGTGTTATAGTGCATGTTGTAGTGTAGACAGGTGTGTAGATGGTTTTATGAGTTGTCTACACGCTTCAAACATTTGATAATCAAACGATTATGCGTGAAAAGTGCAGAGTGCAGACAAAACGGCTAAAACCCAATATATGGAGTAGGGTGATAACCGTGGCTTGTCTACACTCGTTTACACAGTATGGATCTATGCGTTTGACGGACACGGCTGGCATAGCTTGCAAGTACGTCTGAGTACGTTTCATGCCCCATCAGTCATCGTCCTTCAATAATGTGGATTGTTCGTACTTCAGTTTATCAGCTCTTGCCATAGTTGCAACAGGATTTTGTGACGACTTTTTGGCGTGCGGTTTTACTAATAAAGGCGGAGCTAAAGGCCTTATTTTGTAACGACGTGATGAAAAATACGTGTAAAAAACATAGTTATGCTTTGATATTCAAAAAAGAAGGTGTAAATTTGCAGCCGATAAAAACTAAAATAAAAGAAAGTTGAAAGTCTACAAGGATACGTGGCGCGTGAAAAATCGCTCGTTCACTTGTCAACTCGTAAACTTATAAACTCAAATACTCATTTAATGCCAGCACCGCAGAAGAATAATCGCCGCGACCGCAATAACAACAAGCCACAGCATCGCATTAACGAACAGATACGTTGCCGCGAGGTACGTATTGTAGGTGATGATGTAGAATCTGAAGTAATGCCCACGCGTCAGGCCATTCAGCTTGCGCAGCAAAAGGGTGTTGACCTCGTAGAGATCTCCCCCAATGCTGTTCCGCCTGTATGTCGCTTGATCAACTATTCAAAGTTCCTCTATCAGCAGAAAAAGCGCCAGAAGGAACTCAAGGCCAAGCAGGTTAAAATAGAGGTGAAGGAAATTCGCTTCGGACCGCAAACTGATGAGCATGATTACAACTTTAAGTTGAAGCATGCTAAGGAGTTCTTGTCTGAGGGTGACAAGGTAAAGGCTTATGTATTCTTCCGTGGCCGTTCTATATTGTTCAAGGAACAGGGCGAGGTGCTTCTGCTCCGTTTTGCCAACGACCTTGAAGAATATGGCAAAGTTGAACAAATGCCTGTGCTTGAGGGTAAGCGCATGATACTTTTTATCGCGCCTAAAAAGACTGCAGCCCCCAAAAAGGTTGAGGCTGTGGCCGATGCCAGTGAGGCTCAGGAAGAACAGACTCCAAAGCCTGCAAAGAAAGCTCCTCAAGTGAAGGCTAAGAAAGAGTATACTGGTCCTTTTGTTGAGGGCGAGGATTTCTAATCTTTGCGCTCGGGTAAAAGAAGCAATAACTGAATAGCTCGCGCGCTACGTTCGGTATCTCACGTAGCCGCAGTGATATATTAACAATAAAACAACAAAAGAAAATGCCAAAAGTAAAGACTAATTCTGGTGCAAAGAAGCGTTTCGCTCTCACTGGAACGGGTAAGATCAAAAGACGTCATGCTTACCACAGTCACATTCTGACTAAGAAGACTAAGAAGCAGAAGCGTAACCTTGACCACGTAGCTATCATCGACAGCACTAACCGCCGTCAGGTTCGCGAACTCCTCTGCCTCCGTTAATCCTCTTAGCGGGTTTAACTGTAAAGGAGCAATCCAAACCTTTTAATCTTTCACATTAAAGTCTAACCGGATGTTCAGCTTCCAAGTTCGTCTGTCATGCAACTAAAAATATAATGTGGCAGCCGACGCTAACTTCCAAAATGTAACAACAAAATGCCAAGATCAGTAAATCACGTAGCTTCAAGAGCTAAGCGTAAGAGAATTCTCAAACTCACTCGCGGTTACTATGGTGCCCGCAAGAATGTTTGGACCGTAGCCAAGAATACTTGGGAAAAGGGTCTGACTTATGCCTTCCGCGACCGTCGTAACAAAAAGCGCAATTTCCGTGCTTTGTGGATTCAGCGTATCAACGCTGCAGCTCGTCTCGAAGGTCTTTCTTACTCACAGCTCATGGGTGGTTTGCACAAGGCTGGTATCGAGATCAACCGTAAGGTGCTCGCCGACCTCGCTGTAAACAATCCTCAGGCTTTCAAGGCCATCGTAGCTAAGGCTAAGTAATTAGTGCCGATAAGCACATTACAGCTCAATACGAAAGTATAACGGGAGAATGCACATAAGTGCTTCTCCCGTTTTTTTCAATATATGCAGGTGTCTCGCAGGGTGACAATGTGCCTCTCTTTATAGAATGAGTTTTATTGCCATCTGGTAAAACGTAGACATGCGAACGTACTCAAGCATTAAGCGTTACTACTAAACGCTAGCTCTAATGGGGGCGACGCGTCCCGCGTCGGGAATTTAGGTAAAGGCTCACAGACAGACGTGTAATTTGTGCCGTCTGTGAGCCTTTATTTAGTGTATAAACATTGCATTTTCCCGACGCGGGACGCGTCGCCCCCATTAGAGGTAGCGTTAAGTGCTTGAGTCTGTTCGCATGTTAACGTTCCGTTTCACCGGACAGCGAACACCAAGTATGAACGCCTATTTATTACAGGCCCGGGTATGCTCTCCGACATTTAAGATGAGTGCATACCCGGGCCTGTGATGTGTTGTGATAGTAAAGTTATGCGCCGTCGTCGTGAATGGCTTGTGTAATGCCCGACTGCTTGACCATAATGCAGAAGCACATAAAGAAGAGGGCGCGCCAGCCCAGATTGATGTTGAATGGCATGAGCGTAAGCACGCTTGCAATCTGTGCATACGACACGTAAACGGTTTGTTCTGATGTCAGTTTAATGCCCATGATGTCGGCGTAGCATTTCTTTAGTGTCTGTATGGCGCTTGTGCGCTTAAGCCATTGTGTGAGAGTGGCAAGCGTAAGCAGACTGATGAGTTTCCACTCGGGATTGGCTGCGTTGTGAAGTGTCAAATTGTTCTTTTGCATGGCTGTGTATTTTATGAGTTGTTTTATGTAGCAGCTTGTCGGAAAGTGCGCTTAGGCTGCTTTCAAAATCGTGATGCAAAGGAACGTATGAAATGTGACAGTCTACGACAATGGCGAATTTATATGTTAATTTAGTCGTTTTTGCTGCGTTTTTTTGCGTTGTAAGGCGCGATTTTACTGTTTTGCTGCCATTACGAGCCTATTTTGCAGCGTGTCAGTCTGTATAATTTGTATTGTGATAGGCAGGTGCCTGTTCATACAAGTTTGAGTAATTCGGCAGGTTGGTTGATAAAATGTGTGTCGCGTTGTAGTGGTAGTGAGCGCAGAAAGTCCTCGTCTCTGAACCCCCAGGTGACCAAGGCACATGGTAGTCCGGCATTTTTGGCTGTTTCAAGGTCAACTTCGGAGTCGCCAACGTATATGGCATGGTCGGCCGTAGTGCCTAAATCGTGCATGGCTTTAAGCACGGCGTCGGGGTTGGGCTTGCGGCGCACGGTTTTGCTTTCGCCCACGGCGGAGTCAATGTATCCTTTGAAAAAGCGTTCGGCCAGTTCTTGTACAGCGGGGTCTAGTTTGTTCGATACAATGGCCATTTTTATTTGCTTTGATTTGAGTGTTTCAAGCAGTTGCATGATGCCGGGGTAGGGGCGTGTGGTGTCCAGGCAGTGTGCCACATAATGTGTGCGGAATGTTTGGAACACCGTTTCAAAATCATCACCCGTTACGGCATTGTCGACGGCGTTTGTCATCAAATATCTGATGCCGTTGCCCAAAAAACGTCGAATGTCTTTGATGGAACGTTCTTTCAGTCGGTGTATACGCAACGCGTAGTTCACGCTGTTTGCAAGGTCGTCCAATGTGTCAAGCAGTGTGCCGTCCAAATCAAAGATAATGGTGTCAAGCATAATGATGTAGTTTTTAGTTTTGTGCTGTTGCAAAATTACTGCTAAATTATTCATGCGCCACTTTGTTTGCTGAGTTTTTTTCGTACCTTTGTAAACAAACCAAAGTATCAATTCAGACTGCAATGGAAGTAACAGCTAAATTTGATCATTTCAACATCAATGTGCTCGATTTGAAGCGCAGCATAGAGTTTTATGGCAAGGCACTTGGCCTTAAACCTTGTGGTGAGATTGAAGGGCCGGACGGTGCGTTCAAAATCGTGTATTTGAAAAACGAATTGAGTGATTTCAAGTTAGAACTCACTTGGTTGCGTGACCGCAAAGAACCCTATGAACTGGGTGACAATGAATCGCATATTTGCCTGCGTGTGCCTGGTGATTATGATGCGGTGCGTGCTTATCATAAAGAAATGGGGTGTGTGTGCTTCGAGAACGAAGAGATGGGACTCTATTTCATTAACGATCCTGATGACTATTGGATTGAAGTGCTGCCTATGAAGTAGTGCTTGGGCAGGATTAGTTAGTAATACAGGTTCATTTTTTTATTTTATAAGTAGGTGGGCGCAGCTTTTGCGCAGAATGTACTTTTGTGGTATAACACTTGAAGCCTACTCGTCGTAATAATAGCAAACAAAAAATGGCGGCATGGCAGCAGCCGGCCGCTTGTTTATGCAAATATTTCAATTATGGATAATCAGCTTGTAGCTCAGTGTGAGCAGGTGGCAAAGCAGTGGATTGATTCTGACTGCTACGATGCCGAGACCAAGAAGGCCGTAAAGGCCATGGTAGAAAATTCAGACAAGACCGAACTTATCGATTCTTTTTACAAAACGCTTGAGTTTGGTACTGGTGGTTTGCGTGGCATTATGGGCCCTGGAACAAACCGCATGAACATCTATACTGTTGGTGCAGCCACACAAGGCTTGTCAAACTACCTTAATATCAATTTCAAGGACCGCGATGAAATTAGCGTGGTTGTAGGACATGACTGCCGTAATAACAGCCGCTTGTTTGCCGAAACTGCTGCCAACATATTCTCAGCAAATGGCATCAAGGTGTATTTGTTTGAGGACATGCGCCCAACCCCCGAAATGTCGTTTGCCATACGTCACCTTGGTTGTCAGAGCGGTATCATTTTGACCGCCAGCCACAATCCGAAGGAGTATAATGGCTACAAGGCTTATTGGGACGATGGCGCGCAGGTGCTTGCTCCACACGATAAGGGCATCATTGCCGAGGTGAACAAGGTGAAGGTTGAGGATATCAAGTTTGAGGGCAATCCGGCACTCATACAGATTATTGGCAAGGAAATTGACAAGATTTATCTTGATAAGGTACACACATTGAGCATTGACCCCGAGGCTATCAAGCGTCAAAAGGACTTGAAGATTGTGTATACGCCGCTGCATGGTACTGGCATGATGCTTATTCCGGATTCGTTGAAGCTTTGGGGCTTTGAAAATGTGCATTGCGTGCCTGAGCAAATGGTGAAGGATGGCAATTTCCCCACAGTGAAGAGTCCTAACCCCGAAAATGGCGAGGCTCTTACAATGGCACTTGATTTGGCTAAGCGCATCGATGCTGACATAGTGATGGCTTCGGACCCTGATGCCGACCGCGTGGGCATGGCTTGCAAGAACGATAAGGGCGAGTGGGTGCTGATTGATGGTAACCAGACTTGCATGATATTCCTTTATTATATCATCATGAACCGCAAGGCTCAAGGCAAGATGCAGCCTAACGACTTTATTGTTAAGACGATTGTGACCACTGAACTTATTAAGGCTATTGCAGACAAAAATAATATTAAGATGTTTGACTGCTACACAGGCTTCAAGTGGATTGCACGTTTAATTCGTCTGAACGAAGGCAAATTGCAGTATATTGGCGGTGGTGAAGAGAGCTACGGTTTCTTGGCCGAGGACTTCTGCCGCGACAAGGACGCTGTATCGGCTTGCTCGCTGCTTGCTGAAATTTGCGCTTGGGCAAAGGATCAGGGCAAGACGCTGTACGATGTGCTCATGGAGATATACTTGGAATACGGCTTGGCAGTAAACAAAACCATCAATGTGGTTAAGCCTGGCAAGACTGGTGCCGACGAAATAAAGGCCATGATGGAAAACTTCCGTGCTAACCGTCCTGCCGAAATAGCTGGTTCGCGCGTGGTGTGCACCAAGGATTATGAGGCATTGAAGGAATTTGATGCCGATGGCACAGAGAAAGCACTTGATGCCGTTGATTTCCCCGAGACAAGCAATGTGCTGCAGTGGTATACTGAAGATGGCACCAAGGTGAGCGTTCGTCCTTCGGGTACTGAACCTAAGATCAAGTTCTATGTTGAAGTAAAGGGCACAATGCAATGTCCGAAGTGCTATGCGGGCGCTGTGGCTGATGCACACGAAAAGATTGAGGCTGTAAAAAAGAGCCTTGGTTTGTAATATTATCGGATTAGAATAAACAAGCTTATGAGGCGGGCTATTCATTGTGATGATGAACAGGCCCGCCTCTTGCTATTAACTTAAATGGTATTTTGATGAATTACTATTTTTTGTTTTGTCAGGACGAATTATTGTTGACGTCGGGCGGTGATGTGCCATTGCGGGACGAGTCGCCAATACGTTTGGAGGCGTGGCAACATTTGCATCATTTGCCCGATTTGAATGGTCATGCTTGTTTTACAGCGCGACTCGACACGCCCGTACTTGGTGACGAATGGCAGATGGTGCCCTTGCGTGCCTCGTTTGATGTGTTGCCGGCATCGCTCTACAATATGGCGGGTAAGGCGCGCGAAATATTGTATTGGGACCAAACCACAAAGTTTTGTGGGGTGTGTGGCGCGCCTATGAAATTACATACCGACATATCAAAGCGTTGTACAAATTGTGGCAAGGAGGTGTGGCCGGCACTGGCTACGGCCATTATTGTGGCTGTTACGCGTCATGATAATCAGGAGATATTGTTGGTGCAAAGCAACAAGTTCAAAAAGGATTATCTTGGGCTTGTGGCCGGATTTGTAGAAACGGGCGAAACGCTTGAGGAGTGCTTGCATCGCGAAGTGTGGGAGGAAACCCACATAAAGGTGAAGAACATTCGCTATTTTGCGTCGCAGCCGTGGCCTTATCCTTGTGGACTGATGGTTGGTTTTATAGCTGAATATGACAGTGGCGAGATACAGTTGCAGCGGTCTGAACTCAACAAGGGCGGGTGGTATTCGCGCGACAACATGCCGGCCATACCAGGCGAGGTGAGTTTGGCACGTCACCTGATAGATCGTTGGCTTGCACAGTAGCGCATGCAATGAGTAGCTATAATAATTCTGAACACCTATTTACCCTGTAATAGGGTGGCTTTACAGAAAAACCAAGGGGGAGAATATGGTCATCGCACAATGCGTGAGTTTGCCATGTTCTCCCCTTGAGTTTGTATAGGTGCACAAAAAAACCTGCAACACGCGGTGTTACAGGTTTCAGTTTCTCTCGTTGTTGTAGCGAGTTCGCTTAGCTAAACTTCTTTAGTTAAGCAGCTGGCTCTCAAGCCTGAGCAGCAGTTGAATCAGCAGTAGCAGTTGAATCAACAGTAGCAGCTGAGTCAGCGTTAGCTGAGTCATTAGCAGTGCTGTCTACAACTGAAGAATCAGCAGTTGAATCAGCAGCAGCTGCGTCAGAAGTTTTGTTACCGCATGAAGCGAAAGAGATAGCTGCGAAAGCTACGAACATGAAAACTAACTTTTTCATTGTGTTTGTTAAAATTTTAAGTAAAACAATCAATTGCCTTTTTTAATCGATGCAAAGGTACGGACTTTTTCAATCCATGCAAATGTTTCGGCTGCTTTTTTCTCAAAAATGTTGTACAAATTGACATTATTTTATCTTGATGCGTTTCTTTGTAAAACGTAGTTGACAAAAAGCATGCTATCTATTACGGCAGGCGGCAGTAGAATGGGCATTCATTATGCAACTTTTGAGATAATGCGCACATGTAATAGGCTGTTATGAGCGTTTTTCCTATCTTTACACAATCATATAGTTGAATTTATCCTTGTTTGAAGGAGCATAGCGGGTTATGTGACCGAAAACAAAGGTAATAGATGCGCTAAAGCACTTACATTCCGTTTGGTGGAAAGCACCTGCGCATCGCATATAGTAATTTTGAACACTAACTTGCCATGTCAATCAATCATGTAAACGATTTGCGCCGGAGGGGGCATTGGCAGGCGGCACTTGATGCGGCGCTTGACAATTTGCACTTCATGGACACAGAATGGACCCAAATGTCGCTCTTTTGGGTTATATACGACATGTGTAAAATGGCTTTGGTTACGGACGGGGGTGGCGAGGTGGCTGCAAAATGTTTTGTGTGCATGAAGTATCTGTTGCGCACAATGATTGATGAGGAGGGCATAGGGCGCAAGTGTTATGACAATTTGCTGCTAAAGCACATGCCGCATGCTGCAGCGGTAGACTATGCGGAGCGCATATCCAAGACCCAACCAACTAAAGCTATGAGCATCGTACATGCCATGGAGTGTACGCCGCAAAATGTGCACCCTGTGTATCATGCCGCTTATGGTTGGGTAATATGCAGGTATTTGCGCCGGCAGGGATTTAAGGTTAGCGACGGAAGGGTATGTGGCTTGCTTCGTGAATACATGCAGTTGCACAATCCGCGGCCGTCAACCTTGCATTCTATGATACTTGATTTTGTGTTGGACTATGCGTATGGCCATGCTTCGTTCAGGTTTAATGAGTTCTTTGCGCAATGGGGGGCTGAAAATCTGCGCTATGAAGATCATTTTGCTCCTGTTATATGTCGTGTGACCAAACCTTCGATTATGGCTCGCTTGTTGAGGATTGTTGAGCGTAGTGGTGACAAGGTTGCCTTGCAGTCGTTGCTTGACGGACTTTATGATTGGTGCGTATATTAAGTTGTGTGGCGTGGTGTGTTATAGTTTGAGCCTCATAAACACCGAAAGAGCGCAATGGTCCATTTTGAAGCGCCATAATAAAAGGGCTTCATGTTGGACTATTGCGCTCTTTCGCGTGTTTGTTAAATGAGTCTATTCTGCAAGTGTCATACGTTTACTCGTACACTTTATAGCGTGACGTCGGTCACTGGTCGTCATTCTTAACGTAACCTTGATATTTTTCGGGCAGTGCCGACATAATCACATTGTAAGCCTCATTCATTGTAGTTTTGATATCTTCGGGGCTGTGCGATGTGGGATATATGGGTTTGTGAATAACCAGACGCATGGCGTGCCGGTTGACAAAGTTGAGTCCGGCCATGCGGGTAAGCACATCAAAAGAACCGTCAATGGTAACAGGCACAACGGGCAGTTGCAGGTCGTCGGCCAGTTGGAATGCACCTTTTCTGAATATGCCCATGTGGCCGGTAAAGGAGCGTGCACCCTCGGGAAACACAACGAGTGATGTGCCTCCTTGTAGCGTGTGGCGTGCCTTCTCAATGGTCTCTTTGATAGCTTTGGGGCCAGATTTGTCCACAAAGATGTGGCGTGCCTTTTCGCAGGCATATCCAACGAGTGGCATTTTGCGAAGAGCCTTTTTCATCATCCACTTAAAGTTGCGGTTCAGATAGCCATATATAAGGAATATGTCCATTGGTCCCTGGTGGTTGGCCACAAACACATAACTTTGGTTGTGGTCGATATTTTCGCGGCCCTCAACCTTGATGGGCAGTAGCAGCACACGGCAAATAAGGCGTGACCATATTTTTCCGGGGTAGTAGCCAAACACATGGGCGTTGAACAAACCGCCTATTATTGTAACTAAAGCAGTGATGACTGTGGCTACAAAAATGATGGGGAGTGCTATGCAGAGTTGATATATTTTGTACAGCATAATAAATAGGAGTGTAGTTTTTTGTTGCGTAGCTTTGCTTGTGTTGTATTCGATGGTTATCTGTTGTAGCATACAGCCTGCCCACGGAATTTCTCGTCCGTTACATGACCGCGGTTGAAGATGGGGAACCCATTGCAGAAGGTGCGTTCTACACGCCAATGGAAGGTGTGCCCTTCAAGCGGGCTCCAGTTGCATTTGCTCTGAATGCGGTTCGGGGTGAGTGTCCATGGTCTGTGTGGGCGCACCATGACAATGTCGGCCTTATATCCTTCGCGCAGGTAGCCGCGGTTTTCAATTTGCAGCAAATCAGCCGGGTTGTGACACATCAGTTTTACAAGGCGTTCAAGGGTGAGCAAGCCTTTGTCAACAAGTTCGAGCATCGAAACCAGTGAAAATTGCACCATGGGCATGCCCGATGCCGCTTTCGTGCAACCTCCCATTTTGTCGGCCATGCAATGAGGTGCATGGTCGGTGCCAATGGTGTAGATTTTGCCCGACGACAGTGCGGCGCGCAGTGCATCGCGGTCTGCTTTGGTCTTGATAGCAGGGTTTACCTTAATGCGTGAGCCGAGTCGTGCATAGTCCTCGTCGCAGAATAGCAGGTGTCCCACACAAGCTTCGGCCGTAATAAGTGGGTCGTTGGGAGCGAAGAGTTCGAGCTCTTTTGCCGTTGACAAGTGTGCCACGTGCAAGCGTGCCCCATTCTCGCGGGCCAGGCGCACAGCCAGTGCCGTTGATTGGTAGCAAGCCTCTTCGCTGCGTATTTCGGGGTGGTGTTCCACGCTTGGGTCCGCACCATATTGTGCCTGTGCCGCCTTCATGTTTTCATTTATGATGGCAGAATTCTCGCAGTGAGTCATGATCAGCAGTTTGGCATTTTCAAAGATAGCCTTCAGGGCTGTTTCGTTGTCAACCAGCATATTGCCAGTTGACGAACCCATGAAGAGTTTGATGCCCGCCACCTTGCGTGGATTAAGATTGGCCAGCTCGTAGGCGTTGCCAGCGGTGGCGCCAAAGAACAAGCCATAGTTGACTACACTCTTTGAGGCTGCAATTTTCCATTTCTCGTCAAATGCCTCTTGGGTGGTGGTTTGAGGCACGCAGTTGGGCATGTCAAAAATTGTAGTCACACCACCTGCCGCAGCAGCACGGCTTTCTGAGCAGAAATCGCCCTTTTGCGTCAGTCCGGGGTCGCGAAAGTGTACGTGGTCATCTATCACACCAGGCAGCACGTAGCAGCCGGTGCCGTCAATCGACTCGTCAACCGGAATGGTAGGTTCGGCATCATGGCCTTCAAGCATTTCGTCGATGCGGTCATCGTCAATAACGAGTGTGCCCACAAACTGGCGGCCTTCGTTTATGATAGTAGCATTCTTAATTTGAGTTCTGAAGTGCATAGGTCTATATTTAACAATGTGCCAATGCGGTAAAACAAATTGTCGCATTGGCACATTATAGGGTGGTTCTAATAATTCTGAATTAGGGATTTGTGCGCTATCAGAAGTGCAAATCACATTTCAGAATAGCAGAACTCTAAAAACAGATTTTTTAGAACCACCCTATAGTTAGCAAGTTATTTTTTGGCTTTGATGCCTCCCGTCATGGCGGCCCATCGCAGGCGCATTACGCCGAACAATGCTTCGCTGAATATGCCACCGCTCATTTTGCTCGTGCCGAGTTCGCGGTTGACAAATACCACGGGCACCTCCTTTATTTTGAACCCGAGTTTGTAAGCCGTAAACTTCATTTCGATTTGGAAGGCATATCCCTTAAAGCGTATGGCGTCCAAGTCGATAGTTTCGAGCACTTTACGACGATAGCAAACAAATCCGGCTGTGGTGTCGTGCAAGGGCACCCCAGTAACAGTTCGCACATACTTTGAGGCGTAATAGCTCATGAGCACGCGTCCCATGGGCCAGTTTACCACATTGACACCGCTTACATAGCGTGAGCCAACCGACACGTCGTACCCATCTTTGGCACAAGCATTGTAGAGTCGGGGCAAGTCCTTAGGAGCGTGGCTGAAGTCGGCGTCCATCTCGAATATGTATTCGTAGCCGTGCTCCAAAGCCCATTTGAAACCGGCAATGTATGCTGTGCCAAGACCGAGTTTGCCAGTGCGTTGCACCAAGTGCAATTCGTGTTTGAACTCGTTGGCCATCAAGCGCTTTACAATGTCTGCGGTGCCGTCGGGCGACCCGTCATCAATGACCAAAATGTGAAAGCCATGTTCGGGCAGGCCGATTACGGCGCGTATGATATTCTCAATGTTTTCTTTTTCGTTGTAGGTAGGAATTATTACAACGCTGTCGCTCTTTTCCATTAACGTGTTTGAGTTTTAGAGTGGTTCTAAAAATTCTGTTTTTAGAGTTTTGCGATTCTGAAATGTGATTTGCACGCTCTCGAAAGTGTCTTTTTGAAAGCACACAAATCCCTATTCCAGAATTATTAGAACCACCCTTTGTCCTTATTTCCGCTACAAAAGTAAGCATTTTGGTCGACATTGTTTATCTTTGCACAAGATAATTCGGCAAACAATCAATCTAAACACATAAAAATGAAACGAACAGTATTGGCGCTGTGTGCGCTATTAGCCATGCCAGCTTTGGCTCAGAAATATACAGTCAGTGGTCAAGTGCCCAACGGCGTGAAGAAAGTGTATTTACAATTTATGGGAACATCAGCCCATATAGACAGCACGACGGTCAGCAATGGCCAGTTCCGTTTTGAGGGCGATGCCAATGGCAATATCTTTGCAGCAGCCACTTACAATCAAAACGAAGGCGTCAACGTAGTGCTCGAAGGCGATGTAAAGGTAGATTTTGCCAACGAAAAGGCTACAGGCAATGCCGAGAATGAAGGCATGAGCACCTGGGCAGCCAAGTTCGAAGCGCCGATGGGCAAAATCATCAAGGTCCGTAACGAGTACCGTACCATGCACGCCTCGGGCAAGCAAGTGCCCGACAGTGTGATAGAGCGTATTGAAAGAGTGAATGAAGCGTGCAGCGAGCAACTGGTTGCTTTGACCAAGCAGTGTTGCACTGAAAACAAGCAGTTCAAGTTTCCGGCATTCTTTTTGTGGCAAGTAAGTCCCATCATGGAGCAGGAAGACGTAATAGCTTTGGCAGAGGAAGGCAATCCTGCTTATATGAGCACAAAGTTAAGTGATGGCATAAAACGCAAAGTTCAAGCGTGGAAACGTCAGACTGTAGGTACCATGTTTACCGACCTCGAAATGGCCGATGTTGATGGCAAAACACACAAACTGTCTGAGTATGTGGGCAAGGGAAAATATGTGCTCGTCGACTTTTGGGCTTCGTGGTGCGGTCCTTGCCGTCAGTCAATGCCTGCGTTGAAAGCACTTTACAACAAGTATAAAGACAAAGGCTTTGATGTGGTGGGCTTGTCATTCGATGGTGACAAGGCTGCGTGGGTAAATGCCATCAAAAAGCTTGACTTGCCATGGCATCACCTCTCCGACCTCAAGGGTTGGGATTGTGTGGCCGGCAAGGTTTATGGCATCACAGCCATACCTGCCACATTGCTCATAGGTCCCGATGGCAAAATCGTGGCCAGTGGGGTTGGCGTGTCGAAGATCGAAGAGAAACTGGCTGAATTGCTCAAGTGATTTTGACAGTGCTAACGCGTAGGCGGAATTAGCAAACAAGTTGACGGGGTCCTCCCCAATAAACAATATTATATAAAACGGTGTGCCAAGGCTCTTATATGTAGGGCCTTGGCACACTCTTTCCTGACTTCATCACTTTCCTGCGCCATCACAAAACGCTACCTCTAATGGGGCGACGCGTCCCGAGGCTGCTGAAAAATACCCGACGCGAGACGCGTCGCCCCCATTAGAGCGCAATTTCCTGGCATAACAGTCCTTCCCATGGCTTCAATTCCGCTTTTTAACCTGTCTTTCTGATAGAAAACGCAAGCACTAATGGGGGCGACGCGTCCCGCGTCGGTTTTTTCAGCAGCCTCGTCCCGCGGGGCATTAAAGCAAGGGCTCACATACTAAACACAAAGGTTCAGCACTAATTACATGCCTGTCTGTGAACCTTTGCTTTGATGCCCGACGCGGGACGCGTCGCCCCCATTAGTGGTAGCGTTTTGTGCTTGAGTTTTATGCTTGCGTTTAGTGGTAGCGTGACCTTTACCATACTACAATAACTTTACTTGTCGAGTATCTTACATCTTACACTAACACGTTGTAATACATTGACTATCAACGCTTTACTTAGTGTAAGATGCTACAAATTCCACTTACACGCATCCTACACAACCCTCACGCTGCTACACGGCACAAACACGGAAGAAAGACATCACGGCATAGGGGGGCAGGAAAGTCTGTCGCTCCGACAGATTTCTCTACGTCCCTATGGTGTAAAACCCGCCGCATACGTCCAATTTGACTGCGCGGCAGCGGAGTGAGGTGTGTAAGATGTATGCAAGGGTGTGTAAGATACTTTGAAATTATCTTACACTCTTGAAACCTCTGTATATCAACTTGTTACGCACAAAAAGTGTAAGATGGCAGTAAAAACACACGCACTCTTTTACATGTAGGCATACGGGTAGAGAACAAATATTTGTGTACAAATTGTACACTTTTTTTGTTGGGTGCAATGCCTTCGTGTTACCTTTGCAGCACTTTACTTTTGTATCAAACCAAATTGTATTGACTACCATGAAACGAATGCTTAACAAAATGCTGCGCTATGCCGATGCCATTGTGAAACGTGGCGTTGACAAATTGATAGACGTTATCGGACATACCCCGGAACCACAAACTAAAAACACTGAAACACCCCAGCCGCAAAAACGCATGGGCAACGACACTGACTGCGCACCGCAAACAACTGACAGCACTACGAACTGCGGTCTGACAGAACAAACCATTGCCCTTATGGACGAACGGTATGTCATGCGCTATAATGTACTTGACCGCACGTCCGGAGTACAATGGCGCGACCTGGCGGGCAAAGGGCTTGTGCCCGTGAGCAAACCGTATTTGAGGCCGCTGAAAAAACCGACGCGAGACGCTTCGCCCCCATTAGTGCTTGCGCTTTTTTCTAACTTCACCGCTCTTTTGTACCATTGAATGGCGCATATTGAAAAACGAAGCGTTACATCATTTGATTGGGTGACGCATTGACGAAGTTAGGAGGGTCTTGGCACACCACTTTTATGCGAGATGTGGCGTTTTGGCCAATTAAATGCCCTATTTTGCAAGTTAGCCCCGCATTGTTACATAATTTTTATGTACATTTGCTATCGGTAGTTATTCTGAAATGAATAACAGATGGTATATACGACCTATTAATACTTACGAATACAAACTTTTTTACCCATCATCATTCTATGAGAAGAAGTCTACAATTCATGCTCATGTGCTCATTGTTGTGCGGCTCGCCTGCATGCGCTTGGGCACAAAATGTGACCACTGGCAACATAACCAGTGTGGCGGCAAAAGACCAGCCTAACCTGGTAAATGTCAAACTCACGGGAACGCTGACCACCACAGGCAACGGTGATTTCCGTCAGTTGCGTGACCTTTGCTATTCAATGGCCACGCTCGATCTGTCGGCGGCCAACTGTCCGAACATTCCTAAAAATGCGCTCCATTCGCGCCATCACTTGCGGAGCCTTGTGTTGCCCAACAACCTTTCAACCATTGGCTCGCAAGCATTCTTCGCTTGCGACTCTTTGGCAGGCACACTGACATTTTCGAGAACAACAACCAGCATTGGTGCCAGCTGTTTTGCAGGCTGCAAGTCGTTACAGGGCATCCAGTTCGCTGGCTCAGGTCAGTTGGTAAACATTGGCTCGTATGCTTTCGAGGGTTGCACAAGTTTGGCGGGCACTGTCAGCATACCTTCAACCCTTGTTGTGTTGCGCGATGGTGTTTTCTCGCGTTGCAGCAGTCTCGAGGGCATCAAGTTGCCTTCTACTTTGCAGTCGATAGGCAACAACACCTTCTTTAGTTGCACCAGTCTTTCGGGCGACATCAATCTCGACAAGATGGTAACCCGCATAGGCGCCTCAGCTTTTGCCGAGTGCAAGAGCCTCACACACATCAGCATGCCGAGAGCCCTGCAGCAGTTAGGCGATGCCGCTTTCATGAATTGTAGCGGTTTGCGGGGCGAGATAAGCATTCCTGGCAGCATCTTGTATTTTGGCAAAGGCGCATTTTCAGGTTGCAGTGGCATAGAAAGCGTCATTCTGCCTGCCGAACTCACCGAACTCAAAGCATGTGCGTTTGCCGGTTGTACCGGACTAAAAACCATAAAGGTTTATGCCGAAACTCCCGCAGCAGTCGATGCCACAGCCTTTGCCGGGGTTGACTGCGCCAATGTAGACTTGCTGGTGCCCGAGGGCAGCGAAGAGGCTTATAAATCGGCTGAGGTGTGGAAAAACTTCAACATCAGTACTGTCACCACAGTCAGCACCCAGCAGGCATTAGCCAAAGTTACTGCCACTGTCGAAGGCAGCAAGGTATGGCTCAAACATTTGCCTCAGGGCAGCCGTGTGCAGATGTATAATGCACAAGGCCAGCTCTTGCAGTCATTGCAGGGCGAGGGTGAAATTGCTTTGCCCTTACAGGTAAGAGGCGCTTACCTTGTCAAGGTTAACAATCGTACATTCAAAGTAAATTACTAACCCTCAATCAGACACAATATTTATGAAAAAGATATTTCTTTCCATCGCACTGCTTTGTGCCGCAAGTTGGGTGGCCCCAACAGTTGCCACCGCACAAAATTTGGTGCCAATCCCTTTGAAAATGGCCTCAGCACAGGGCCAGCCGCTTGTATGGCAGAATGTTGGACAAATCAACTGCCCCGACGAGTTGGCCAATGAAAAGGCGCACTTGCTGCGTATTCTTGCCGACCGTGCAGGCATAACCACTCTTAACGACAATGGCACAGCACAAATAACGCTCTCTATCGACACCTCGCTCAACGACGACGAGGCTTACACGCTTTCAATCGACGAGAACGGCGTAAACATTGCTGGCAAAACGGCCGCGGGTGTGTTCTATGGCATCATGACCATGGAGCAACTCATGATAGATGACAATGCCTCGGCCCGTTGCATCGAAACCAACCCTATCACCATCGAAGATGCACCGCGCACCCATGTACGCGAGTTGATGGTTGACCCTTGCCGCATATTCGTTCCTTACGAACGCCTGAAGGAGATTGTGCCCGAAATGGCACGTTACAAACTTAACAGTATTCACCTCCACTTGGTCGACGACCAAGCATGGCGCATTGAAATAAAGAAGTATCCGCAACTTATCGAGAAAAGCACCTCGCGTGTGGGCATGGACGACATGCTGATACCCATTTCGGGCTACTACACACAAGAGCAGATGAAGGACTTCGTCAAGTACTGTGCACAATATCATGTCATGGTTGTGCCCGAAATCGAAATGCCGGGCCACGAAGTGGCTGCCATTCATGCTTTCCCCGAACTTACTTGTGGTGGAAAGCAAGTGCCTATCCGCACCACTTGTGGTGTGTCGAACGAACTGCTCTGCCCGGGCAACGAATTTACTTATGAGTTCCTTGGCAACGTGTTCCGCGAGTTGGCCGACGTGTTCCCATGCAAATATGTTCACCTTGGTGGCGATGAGGCAGGTAATCCCGCCCTCGACTGTTGGACCACTTGCGAGAAGGACAAGAAACTCAAGAAAGAGCTCGGCATCACCACTACCGACCGTTCGGAAAACTGGAAACTGCAAAAGTACATGTTCGACCGTGTAATTGACACCTTGCGCACCAAGTACGACAAGGTACCCATGTTCTGGTACGAAACCGACTTTAAGGAGATACAAGAGGGCTGTGTCACATTTGCTTGGCGTAATGGTCTGACAGAACCTGCAGTGCAGGCGGCTATCAAAAATAATGCCAAAATCATGATGTGCCCTGGCGACTATTGCTATTTCGACTATCCCATGGCAAGTGGCGATATGCCCGAGGTAAACTGGGGTATGCCCGTGCGCACGTTCGAGACTGTTTACCAGTTCGACCCAGGTTGGGGCAAAGGTGAGGAATTTGAAAAGAACAATCTCTTTGGCGTGGCCGGCACTCTGTGGAGCGAATCTATCAATTCGCCCGAGCGCATATTCTACCAGGCCTACCCACGTTCGCTGATATTGGCCGAGGCAGGTTGGAGCGCACAAAAGAACCGTTCGTGGAAGGGTTTCTTAAAGCGTTCACGCCCCTTGATGCTCGACCTTCAGCATCGCGGCATCACCTTCTCAATGCCTACCGAATACATCGACTTGCAGTAAAAGGGCCGCACATACATTACTAACGATACAACATCAGATTTATGAAAAAGATATTTCTAACGCTCTTCGCATTGTTGGCATTCGCATTTAATGTGCAGGCCGACAACATTGTGAGCGGTCAAAAGTACAAAATAGTAACGCTCGATGGCACAAAAGCATTGAGCTGTGGCGAAGTGGCCAAAAACGATGTCAGGCTTACACTTACCAACTTGAGCGACACCGAAGAAGGCCAGGTGTGGGTACTGACCCAAAACGGAGACTATTGGGGCATAACCTCGGCAATGGGGGCATTTAATATAGATAATCCTTCCAAGAACCATTTAGGATTCGGTAACCAGCTCTGTTTATGGCAAACAGAAGGTAGCAACAACCAGAAGTGGACTTTCGAGACAGCAGACGATGACTCATATTACATGATCCCATTCGAAAATGCCGAGAAATGTTATGCGCTTGATGCCAATGGCAACTTTACATTTCAGGACAAGGGTGCCGACACACGTGTCAAGTTGGTCAAGTATGTTGAACCCGTCATTACCATTGATGGCATAACCAGCGGCAACTACTACCAAATTTGCACATTCGACACTTCGGCAGCATTAAGCAATAATGGTTCAACGGCCAATAACACCATATTGACCATGCAGCCTTTTGATGTAAAGGACGAAGGACAGATATGGCAAATAAACCGTTCGGGAAATTATTGGACCATAAAGAGCTCGGTAGGCAATGTCAACATCGACAACCCCTCTGCATCAAACAATGCAAACTATCATAAGCTCTTGCAGTGGCAAACAAGCGGTGGCGACAACCAAAAGTGGACCTTTGAGAAGGCTGATGACAACTCATATTACATGGTTCCCTTCGAAAACGCTGAGAAGTGCTATGGCTATAATGCAGACGGCACCATGACTTTCCAGGACAAGACCAGCGCGGTACGTGTCAAGTTGGTTGAGGCTAAGCCCGTTTCATTGGCCAATGCCGTTGCCAATGGTTACTATTGCATTCAGGCAGTTAGCGTATTCCCCGACTACAACTACAATAGCGAGGGACGTTTCGTGTCGTTCGATGCCAACGGCAATGCCTCGTTGAGCACAGATTACACCTACCAAGGTTCGCGCTTGCTCATTAGTACAAATGATGAAGGCGTTGCCACCCTCACGCTACCGCAATCAGGCGCCAATGTAACGGTTGACGGAAACGCTGTTAAGTCTGCCACTACAGCCGAAGCATCAAAGTTTGTCTTGTTCCTCAACGAGGACGAATGGACACTCGATTCGCACCTGGCCATTCATGCCGGCAGCACCACCGATGCTAAGAGCGGCAACACGCTTTCGTTCGTTGCACCCAATGCAGCTGGTTCAGCGCTCACCATAGCCAACAAGGTGGCAAAGAATGCCTTCACCTTCCGCTTGGTGCCGCTTCCCGCTTCGGCTGAGACCGACAGATTGCAGCAGGCTGTCAGCAGTGCGCAGCAGGCGCTCGCCACTTTGGAGGGCGAAAAGGCTGAGGCTCTCAAGCAAGCCATAGCCTTGGCACAAAGCGAACTCGACTATCCGTACCTTACAGCCAACGATGTGGCTTACGACGTAGAGGTGCTGAATGGCAAGGTAGCCGAACTGACTGGTCAGGGCGACAGCTCTGTCAAGAACTTTGGTGAGGTAACTTCAATTAACAACAATCAAACTTCTGCCGCAAAGGTATATACCAAGTTTGGCGGCATAGTTGTTGAGAATGCCAACCATTACAGCATCTATAATGCAGCTGGCCAACAGGTTAACAACAGCACTGCGCTGCCCCATGGCACCTATGTGGTTGTGGCCGATGGCCAGGTAGTTAAAGTTGTGCTCTAAGCACCTTTAGCATATCGCGTAAATGGCAAGTGTCCGGTAAAATGTGCAATAGCACATTTTACCGGACACTTTCGTATTTATAGTCCAAATTAGCACGCGGGTCTTGCGGCAAACAAAATGCCAGCGTTAACCAGCGTAAATGGCAAAGATGGTAGGAATCTTGTTCAAGTCGGGTGGGGGAGTCTGTTTCCACTCTTTCACCGTTTTCGATTGCAGAAACTCTTGTGTGGTAGTAAGCCCCGAGGCAATGCACAGTCGTGTGCGCGGGTTGCAGGTAGACAAGATGTCGGCAATCATCTTATGGTTGCGATAGGGCGTTTCAATGAACAGCTGTGTTTGGTGTTCAGCAGCAGAGCGGCTTTCGAGTTGTTTCAACCTTTTGGCACGGTCGCCAGGTGCAATGGGCAGATAGCCATGAAAGGCAAAACTCTGTCCGTTAAATCCCGACCCCATCACGGCCAACAGAATGGACGAAGGGCCGACCAATGGCACCACATGCAGTCCCTCACGTTGGGCTATGGCCACCACGTCAGCTCCGGGGTCGGCCACTGCGGGGCAGCCAGCCTCGCTTATAACACCAACCGACTCGCCTTTGCGCAGCGGGTCAAGGTATTTTGAAAACAACGCTGCATCGGCATGCTTGCCCATGGGGTAGAACGTCAAACTGTCAATATCAATGTCGCGGTCAACTTGTTTCAAAAAACGGCGTGCTGTGCGCACCTCCTCTACAATAAAATGCCGCAACCCAAGAATGATGTCCTTGTTATAGGCAGGCAGCACCTGCGACAAGGGCGTATCACCCAAGGTTACGGGTATAAGGTACAATGAAGCCATAGTGTATATTTCAATAATTACTCTCCTTCTTAATCAAATCATAGTTGTTATAACGGAGCAGTGCGTCAAATGACATTTCAGGGTGATGTTTCATGTAGCCATCTACAATGCGCATACCAATCCACAATCCCACGCCACGCGAGTGCGGGTTGACAAAATAAGGGTGTGCATCGCTTGAATACAAAATAGAGTGCAGCAACAACGAGTCATAGCTGTTCCATATTTTTTCGTTGCGCAGCGTGTTCCACACGCGTCGTTCGTTCAGCTTGTACCATGCCTTGGTGGCCGGTTGGCAGGCTGCTATGTCGATAGCACTCTTATTAGTGAGCTGTGCCACCACCCAGGCAATTTTGCCTTGGTGTATAAGCCACTGCCCCAAAGTGTGGCGTATGCGCAGTCTCGTGGGAGGGAACTGTTGGTTAAGGTAAAAGTACAAGCAGTCCTGCACAATGCGCGAGGGCTCCATTGTGGCGCGCTGATTTTCGTAAAAATACTTTTTGTATGCAGGGTAATCAGCTCCCATGTATTTGTCGAGGCTGATGCCAATAAGGCTGTCGCCCACCACAATGCTTTGGTTAAAGGCCGAGTTTTGAGCGTAAATCTTGGGTGTTACAAAATTCTTGTCTTCGGCTTCAAGGCGCTTGAAGGCACGAGACAAAGCTTTTTCGTAAACCGAAAGGTCCTCAAACTTGCGCGATATGTCCATGCGCAACTGCACCAGAATGGGGTCTTTGTAGTATGCTATCAAGCTGTCATCAATGTCCTCATTGTCGGCGCGCCCGAGGTGCAGCACGTCCTCAATCAATGCACGGGTCTCGCGTGGAAACTCCGTGTTCATTCGTTGCCACAAAGCCACATTGCCCGTATTGACATAGTCGTCCACCATGCGGTCGTAACGAATGATGTGCAAGTCCTTGCCAGCATCCTCTTTAATAAGGTTACGGTCAAACTGGCATGCTGCCATACAAATTGCAAGCGAGCATACCATGAGAGTGGATAATATGTAGCGTAAGCGTTTCAACTATACTGTTATTTTGTTTGCAAATATATGAAATAATATCAAAAATGCAAAGCGCTGAACCTTTTAATGCCTTTCGCGTAGTACAAAAGCAGCAGGCTTTGGTCAATACGTTCGGGCAGTCCGTGTCCGCCATCGACGGCCAACTGCAGGTTGTGTTGACGGTCTTTCTCAAAGTCAGGCAGCATACGCCTAAACTCTCTGCGTGCCTTGTATACTGCCTTGAAGTTGGCCACATCGCCTGTAATCAAGAACTTGAAGGCCGCCACCATGTCAAGCCATTTGCGCACACGCATGACAGGCTTTAGCTCGTCGGCCGGCAAATTTTTGTAGAGCATCAGCAGATTGTTGCGGAAGTTGAGAAAGGTCTTGCGCGGATTGCCCGCGGCAAGCGATGCCCCTCCCACGTGGTAGGCCACACTCTGCGGCACGCACACAATGCCTCTGCCGCGCGACCGCAGTCGCCAGCACAGGTCAATTTCCTCCATGTGGGCAAAGAAACGGCCGTCAAGTCCGCCGCTCTCCTTCCAATCCTTGCTGCGCACCATCAGGGCTGCGCCAGTGGCCCAAAGCAGGTGTGCTGTGGTGTCGTACTGCCCCTCGTCGCGTTCAACATCGGCAAATATGCGGCCGCGGCAAAATGGATAACCGTAGCGGTCCATAAATCCACCAGCAGCCCCGGCATACTCAAAGTATTGCTTGTCCTTCTGACTCAGCAGTTTGGGCTGGCAGGCAGCCACCTCAGGGTGCTGCTCCATATAGTCGAGCATGGGACGCAACCAACCCTCTGGCACCTCCACGTCAGAGTTTAATAACAAGTAGTAGGGAGCTTCCACCAGGTCGAGCGCCTTGTTGTAGCCCTCGGCAAAACCATAATTTTGCGGCAATGGCAGTAATTCAACTTCGGGAAATTCCTCCTTCAGCATATCGAGCGAGCCATCGGTCGAACCATTGTCGGCCACAATCACGCAACCCTCGTCTTTGGAGTGCTTTACAACCGAGGGTAAAAATTGGCGCATCATGTCGCGTCCGTTCCAGTTAAGTATGACGATGGCTATTTTGTCAGTCTTAATCATGAGCAGATGTAGTTTGGTCCAACACTTCATTCAAGCATTCGCCGTCGGCTGTAAAATCACCCAGTTTGGCCAAAGTCACATGGTTGTCTTTGGCATGGTCGCCGGCAGCTTGCTTCACGCGTATGTAGTTGTCGGTAAAGCCCTGCATGGGTTCGTTGTCGCGTGCATGCTCCCACAGCACAGGGCGTGTGGTGCCAATAAATTGGGCATAATGCGCACGTCGTTTCTCCTCCGACAGCGCAAGCAGACGCTGGCTGCGCTCGTGTTTCGTCTGTGCCGGCACAACGTAGGGTATTTCCAGTGCTTTGGTGCCTGGGCGCTCGCTGTAGCTGAACACGTGCAGTTGCGAGATGTTGAGCGACTTGATAAAGTTGTACGACTCTTCAAAACACTCGTCCGTCTCGCCGCGCATACCAACAATAACGTCCACCCCTATGAAAGCGTCGGGCATGATGTGCTTGATGCGTGCTATTTTTTGTGCAAACAGGGCCGTGTCGTAGTGGCGGTGCATCAGTTTCAGCACTGTGTCAGAGCCGCATTGTAGCGGTATGTGAAAGTGAGGCATGAAGGCGCGCGACTGTGCGCAGAACTCAATAATCTCGTCGGTGAGCAAGTTAGGCTCTATGCTCGATATGCGGTAGCGTTCAATGCCCGCCACCTGGTCGAGAGCTTTGATAAGTTGCAGAAAAGTTTCGCCCGTCGAGCGGCCAAAGTCGCCCGTGTTGACACCCGTCAGCACTATTTCCTTGCCTCCTTCGGCGGCCACCTGTTCGGCCTGTTTAACGAGCGATGCAATGCTGCCGTTGCGTGAGCGGCCGCGTGCAATGGGAATGGTGCAGTAGGTGCAGTAATAGTTGCAGCCGTCTTGCACTTTCAGAAAATAGCGTGTGCGGTCACCGCGCGAGCATGATGGCACAAAGGTGCGAATGTCCTTGGTAGGCACACTGATAGCCTCGTGGCAGGCGTCGCCGCCATTCAGGGCCTCCTTTTGTGCCATACGTTCCTCAATGTAACGCAGCACATCGCCTTTTTGTTCCATGCCAAGCACAAGGTCCACCCCGTCAAAGGTGGCGATTTCGTCGGCCTTGAGTTGGGCGTAGCAACCCATCACCACCACAAAGGCACCCGGGTGTTCGCGTGTAAAGCGGTGTATGGCCTGTCGGCATTTGTGATCGGCCACATCGGTTACGGAGCAAGTGTTTACAATGCAGATGTCTGCATGTTCGCCCTTTTGTATGGTTTGCACCCCTTCGCGTTCCAGTTGGTCGCGAAGTGACGATGTTTCGGCAAAATTGAGTTTGCAGCCAAGTGTGTGGTAAGCTGCTTTCTTATTGTGTAGTGATGACATGCTATTTCAATACCTTATATGTATAGTGTGTCTGTTGGTACGAAATCGAACGTGCATTCAGGTTAGTTCACGTCAACAAATTCCGCCAACACATAATCTGTGCAAAGTTACGAAATATCGGAGAAGAAATGCCTACAAGGCTAAAACATATTAACGCACGCTTCAGAATATACAACAATTTGGACAGAACTTCAGACCCAATATAACTATTGGACAGCCAAGAAAGGTGAAAAACTATCTGGTATATTAGACCAAATATGTAAATCTGTTGCAGTGCTTTAGATATACGATAAATGCGAGCAAAAAGCTCGCATTTATCGTATAAGGGGAATTAGGATATTGAATAGTCCTACTTATTTCTTCTCCAACATCTTTCTCACCTCTTTATCAAAGTCAGAGTCAATGCGTTGGGTTTTATTGAAAATGTCGTATTCTTCTTCCGCCTTCTTTTTAGCCTGTGCCGCAGAGATTTTGCCCTTGTCGGGTAGAATCTTGTAGTCGTTGAATGTGAGGAACTTATCGACACTGGCAGCAAATTGCTTCATGTTGAAAGCATTGTGCCTCTCTATTTGGTTTTCGATGTAGTCGAAATAAGAAGAAACGGCACGCTCAAGTTGGCGAATCTCATTCTCTTGCAAATAGTTCTTGGCAATGCTCACGTCAGACTTCAGAATGCGACCATCAGGTGCATGCTTCCATGTGGTCAGCCCCATGTTATCCTTTGTGTGGTCAGCCTTGGTGTAAATGATTTCCGCTGCCGTTTGTTCAGTGATGGCATAATGGAAACGGTTTTGAATCATCGCATAGAAATCGCGCGTGGTGGGTGAGTTCTTGTCGTAGTCCGTGCTGCACTCCGCATAGATGTCTGTAATCTGTTGCCAAATGCGGCGCTCGCTGGCGCGGATAGAACGCACACGCTCAAGCAATTCGCGGAAGTAGTCCTTGCCAAAGACTGCAGTGCCCTGTTTCAGACGGTCATCGTCCATGGCAAAGCCCTTCTTGATGTATTCGTTCAAAATTTTCGTTGCCCATTGGCGGAATCGTGTCGCTCTTAAGGATGAGACACGGTAGCCAACGGCAATGATAGCATCCAAAGAATAGAAATCAATCAATTCATTGACCTCTCCACGGATGCCACGATTTACGACTGTTTCCATTTTGGAAATAGTCGTGTCGGCCGAAAGTTCTCCTTCGGTAAAAATGTTCTTCAAGTGCTTGCTGATAGCAGGAACGCCCACTCCAAAGAGTTGCGCCATAGCCTTTTGCGTGCACCAAAGCGTTTCGTCCTTAATGACCACTTGCACCTTGCCTTCAGCATCAGGCATATTGTATAGTAAGAACTGCATTTCGTTACTCATTGTCTTTACCTACGTTTTCGTTAAACTTCAAACCTTGTAGTTGCGCCAAGATATCATTATCGTCCAAGTAGGTATATCCTAATTTGCATAAATGTAAAGCAGCAGGTACTTGAACTCTTGTGTTTTCATTGAAGTCACTCATACATGAAAGAATGATTAGCCGTGAATGAACTGAATGTGTAATGGTACAAATTTAATGAAATATATTCTTATATGGGCAAACTTTAGTGATTTTGTGGGGGAAAACGTGCTACATAATCTTTGCCATCTGAGGTAATCCCCCCCCCAAAAAAAAATACGTGTTTTCGCTGAATACTTATTGCTGAGTTCGTGCTATACAGAGAAAAAACGCAATTTTGTCTACACTCTGCACTATTGTTTGTAATGCAATGAAAATCAAATAATTAGGCGTGTAGACACCGTCTGCACTTGTCTACACTTGTCTGCACTGTCTGCACTTTGATGCGAGCCTTTATGCAGGCGTGGTGAAATGGGTACAGAATGGTCGTAAACATTGTTGTGGGAGGGCGAAAATACAGTTGCGGGAGTTAGGAAGAATGCTTGCTCCGTTTGAAAAATCTCTCCCCCTATGCCAGTTCGTGTTTCAGTTTGTGAACGAATGAAAGGGTGTGCAAGCAGTGTGTTTGAACGTAGATGGTGGCATGGGAACAAGGTGCGTGCAGATGCCAGTGCAGATGGAGAGTAGATGTGTATACACTGCTTAAGTGCTTGATTATCAATACAGAATATGTAAGAAGTGCAGAGTGCAGACACTTTTTACATAATTAAAATATGGCGTGCATAGAACGTGTGCTGACAAGTGCACATGCTCGTTTGCACTTGGTGCAGATGGGGCATGGCGCCGCAATTACTAATACCTTTACAAGTTCTTTGCGAGATTATTCAGTTTGTTTGTGTTTAGGGCTTGCCAATGCCTTTATATTGTTTTCTTCTCAAATCCTCAATTAAATCGTTCACAATATATGTATCACTCATCAGATGCAAGCCGAGTTCTTTGTCGTGAAGCATGTTGCTTTTGATGGCAATTTTGAACGCTCCTAAGTGTAAGGCCTGGAATTTGCGGGTGGCGACGTAAGAAGGCATGAGGCAGCAGCTGCGACAGCCGTGTGCGCAAGGATTTTTCACAAAATGCGCATAATTCTTGTTTGTGTGCAAAATTGTTTGTACTTTTGCCGACGTTTAGAACAAGAAAAAGGAAAATAATGAAAAAATCAATCCTTACAGCTGCGCTTGCATTGAGCGCCGCCACAGCAGCTCAGGCTGGTGGCTATCTGACAAACACCAACCAGAGTGTGAGCTTCCTCCGCAATCCGGCACGCGATGCCGCCATTGCCATAGACGGTGCTTATGCCAATCCCGCAGGTTTGGGATTTATGTCGACAGGCTGGCATTTGGGCTTTGACCTGCAGAGTGCCTACCAAACACGTAGCGACAATACATACTTTGCGCCATTTGCCCTTGGCACCGTAAACGGTGTGGCCAATGGTCGTGACGGTTTTAAGAAATTTGAAGGTAAGGCCAAGGCGCCTGTAATCCCTTCGTTCGATTTGGCCCGTGTGGGCGAAAAGTGGTTTGCGTCATTCCACTTTGGCATTACCGGTGGCGGTGGCAAGTGTAAGTTTGCCGATGGCTTGCCTTCATTTGAGAGCCAGGTGGCCATGCTGCCCGTTTTGATTGGCGCTGTAACTCAAAACCCCAATACTGTCACAGGTTATAGAATGGACACCCATATGCAAGGACGCCAGTATTACTTTGGTGGCCAGTTTGGTGTGGGCTACAAAATCACTCCCAATTTTAATGTCAGCGTGGGTGGACGTGTGATTTATGCACAGTGTAACTATTATGGCTATGTGCGTAACATCAGTGTGAATGTGGCTGGCCTGGGTGTAGTACCTGCAACCAAGTTCTTTGAATCTCAGAATATGCCCGATTTTGCATCGGTTGTGTCGGACAAGGAACTTAACTGCGACCAGAGCGGTTGGGGATTTACCCCCATCATCAGTGCCGACTACAAGGTGGGCAAGGTAAACCTTTCGGCACGTTATGAATTTAAGACAAAGTTGCGCCTTAAAAATCAAACGGGTATGAACACCAGCGGCCTTGACGAGTATGACGACGGGGTCAAGGTAAAGGCTGACATTCCGGCCATACTGGCATTGGGCGCACGCTACGAAGTGCTTGATAACTTGCGATTGAACGCAGGTTTCCATTATTACTTTGACAAACAAGCCACACAGCACAACGACAGACACAATTACCTGAAAAAGGGCGGTTGGGAATTGCTGGCCGGTGCCGAGGTAGATGTGGCACCCCGCTGGACAGTGAGTGCCGGTTGGCAAACAACCAACTATGGCCTTGGCGATAACAGCCAGTTTATCAGCGACATGAGTTTCGTAACCAACTCTAACTCGCTGGGTATTGGTGCCCGTTTCCAACTGCGCAAAAAGGTGGCTCTGAATATTGCCTACTTCAAGACCTTTTACAAGCATTACGAACGTCAGCACAGTGACTTCTATAATATCAAGGGTAATTTTGGCAAAATGCTTCAGCCCATGGGCGACCAGTTGAGTGCCGCGGCTACGCAAATTGGTACAGCGTTGGCTAACCCGCAGTTGCCTGCTGAGCAGCGAGCTGCATATCAGGCCCGACTGGGACAAATACAGACAGAGGCTGTAGCTTTGCAGAACATTCAGACGGGGTTGGCGACTTACAGCACGGTAGGCTCTGACAACTTCCATCGCAGCAACGATGTGTTCGGTTTGGGACTCGAAATCGATTTCTAATACGGCACATATATCTCTATACAAGTTTCGGATTTAATCAAGGTTTGACTTTAGGTCAGCTTTGATTAAATCCGAAACTTTTGTTTTTTGGGAGAGAAAGAGGTCAGTCGGCAGAAATAGCGTCTTGTGTCGAACTGTTCCACTGCGCTGGCAGGTGGTCGATGGCGATGTGGCGCACCTCGGCATTCTGCATGCGCGGAATGTCGCGTATTTCGCAGTGGGCAAAGGCCGCCTGTATGGTGCGGTTGAACAAACCGTGGCCTATGGCCAACACAGACTGATTGTGATACACCTTATATATATAGGTGATAAAACGCTTGGCACGCTCAAACATGGCTTGCACGCTTTCGGCATCGTCGGGCATCTGGCTGCTGCGGGCTATGGTGATGGGAGTGCCGTTAAAACTCCCCCAATCGCGCTCGCGAAGCAAGGGGCAGGGGCTGAGCGGCAGATGCAATCCGCCATTTATGATGTTGGCCGTGTCGAGCGCGCGTTGCAGGTCGCTCGTCAGCATGACGTCGAAAGCAGTGTGTGCGGCAACCAACTTGTCGCGCAGTTCGGCAGCCTGCTTGCGTCCGCGTGCAGTAAGGTGGCCGGGCATGAGGCCTTGAAGTATTTGGGCTACGTTCTCTTCGGTTTCGCCGTGGCGTGCTAAATATAAATGTGTCATTCGTTTGGCTTTGAATGCTGCAAATTTACAAATAACTCCGTAATGCTGAATAATATGACTATTTGTAATTATTGTAATGAATTAAAGACTTTTATGTGCGGATAAGTATGTATAAAATGGCAAAACGAAAACAATAAAGCTTTTTTGTAAGAAAAATGTTCGTAGGGGCGTTGGTATTTGCTCGAAATGTTATATATTTGCACCCGAATTAAGGATTCAAACACAAAGCAGCGATGCAAACAACAATAGAATTTACAAAAATGCATGGTGCGGGTAACGACTATATATATGTCAATACCCTGAAATACCCGATTGACAATCCCGAGCATCTGTCGAAGCTGTGGAGCGACCGCCACAAAGGAATAGGTGGCGACGGCCTGGTGCTGATAGGCAAGGGGGCAGCGGGTGCCGACTTTTCGATGCGCATATTCAACAACGATGGGTCGGAGGCACGCATGTGTGGAAATGCATCGCGCTGTATTGGCAAGTACCTTTACGAATATGGTTTGACAAACAAAACAGAAATCCGCTTGTCAACCCTGTCGGGCATAAAGGTGCTCAAACTGCATGTTGATGACACGAACCACGTAGACAGTGTGACGGTTGATATGGAAGAACCCCGTTTGGCCGTGCCCACACAGTTGGCTACTCCCGACGGCTCGATGGCAGAGGGCACGGTGACAGCCACAGATGGTAAAACCTATGTGGGCACTTTTGTGTCGATGGGAAATCCGCACTTCGTGGTGTTTGTCGACGATGCCGAAAGTTTTGATGTGGCCGGAGTAGGACCAACGTTGGAGTTTGCTCCCATATTTCCCGAACGCTGTAACATAGAGTTTGCTACGGTGCGCCCCGATGGCAGCATACGTATGCGTGTGTGGGAACGCGGTTCGGGCATAACCATGGCATGTGGCACAGGAGCCTGTGCTACGGCAGTGGCGGCAGCACTGACGCACCGTGCCTTGCGACATAGCCATATTGTAATGGACGGCGGCACACTGAGCATTGAATGGCGAGAGTCCGACGGCCGGGTGCTGATGACCGGGCCAGCTGCCAAAGTGTTTGACGGAAAAATTGACTTGCCATAATGGAATAATAGCCTCTCCCTTCTCCCTCTCACAAAAACGAGCGGGTGGGGAGAGGCAACTTTTTAAGGGTGGTGTGGGTTGTACCTGCGCAAATATTTGACAACATTACTATAATATGACTACGATAAACGAGAATTTCTTAAAACTGCAAAAGAACTATCTTTTTGCTGATATAGCCCAAAAGGTGGCAGCCTATAAGGAAGCGCACCCCGAGGCAGACATTATACGCTTGGGCATAGGTGATGTGACACGTCCGCTGGCTCCGGCCGTAATCAAGGCGTTGCACAAGGCTGTAGACGAGATGGGCAGTGCCGACACCTTTAGAGGTTATGGCCCGGAACATGGCTACGAATTTTTGCGTCAGGCCATTGTTGAAAATGATTTCGCACCGCGTGGCATAAGCATCGATAAGGACGAAATATTCATTAACGATGGTGCCAAGAGCGACACGGGAAACTTTGGCGACATACTTGGCACAGACAACAGCATCTGCGTAACAGACCCAATCTATCCCGTATATATAGACTCAAATGTGATGGGCGGCCGTGCCGGTGACATCGTAAATGGTTCGTGGAGCAAGATAACTTATTGCCCCTGTAATGAGGCCAATGGCTTTGTGCCGCAACTGCCCGACCATGCCACAGACATGATTTACCTGTGCTACCCCAACAACCCGACAGGCACGACACTCAGTCGTGAAGAGTTGGAAAAGTGGGTGGCCTATGCACTGAAGCACAACAGTCTGCTGCTGTACGATGCCGCTTATGAAGCATACATCACACGCGAAGGTGTGCCCCATTCTATTTATGAAATAGAGGGTGCCAAGAAGTGTGCAGTGGAGTTCCACTCATATTCAAAGACGGCAGGCTTCACAGGCTTGCGCTGCGGTTACACCGTTGTACCCAAAGAACTCGTGTTCAAAAGCAAGCGTGGTGAAGACGTGCAGCTTAATCAACTTTGGAACCGCCGTCAGTGCACCAAATTTAATGGTACAGCCTACATCGTGCAGCGCGCGGCCGAGGCCATTTATAGTGAAGAGGGCAAGCGCGAGGTGCGCGAAACTATCGACTATTATATGACCAATGCGCGTATCATGCGCGAGGCATTGACCGAGGTGGGCTTGAAAGTGTACGGCGGTGTAGACGCGCCCTACATTTGGCTGAAAACACCTGAGGGTGTGGGCAGTTGGGAGTTCTTTGAACAGCTGCTCACCCAAATCAATGTGGTAAGCACGCCAGGCGTGGGCTTTGGCCCTGCGGGTGAAGGCTTTATCCGTTTGACGGCATTTGGCAAACGTGAGGACTGCGAGGAAGCCATGCGCCGACTGAAGAACTGGCTGAAGTAATCAGTCAATGATTGAAACATTTTGTGAGGCATTTCGGGGTTTTGTAGGTTTTATTACTTAACTTTGTGGCAATAAGGCTGCGGTCGGTAAAAATGTGTGCACTTTTTATGCGACTCAAGCTTTGAACTTTCAGTGTTTCAATTCTTACAAATAGCATACATCAATAACAGAATCGCACAAAAGCAAACATAATCACTAAACCACAACAAAATGAGTAACCTTCGTTTCAAAGTCGTGGAAGAGGCGTTTAAGAAGCGCCCTCTCGAAGTTAAGGCGCCAGCTGAGCGCCCGTCTGAATACTTTGGCAAGTATGTGTTCAACCAGGAAAAGATGTTCAAGTATCTGCCGTTGAATACCTACCAGCAGCTTCGTGAAGTAATAGAAAAAGGCACGCCGCTGCCATTGTCTGTAGCCAACGATGTGGCTAAAGGCATGAAGCAATGGGCCATCGAAATGGGTGTGACACACTGCACACACTGGTTCCAGCCTTTGACCGAAGGTACTGCTGAGAAGCATGATGCCTTTGTGGAGCATGACTTCAAAGGCGGCATGGTAGAGGATTTCTCGGGTAAGGAACTTGTGCAGCAAGAGCCCGATGCCTCATCGTTCCCTAATGGTGGTATCCGTTCAACTTTCGAAGCCCGTGGTTATTCGGCTTGGGACCCTGCTTCGCCTGTGTTTATTGTAGGCGACACGCTGATGATTCCAACCATCTTTGTAAGTTACACTGGTGAGGCCCTTGACTATAAGGCACCGCTCAAAAAGGCCCTTGCTGCTGTAGACAAGGCTGCAACGGCTGTATGTCACTATTTTGACCCCAATGTGACCCGCGTAACGGCTAACCTGGGTTGGGAACAGGAGTATTTCTTGGTTGACGAGGGCTTGTATGCCGCACGTCCTGACTTGCTGCTCACAGGACGCACCTTGATGGGACATGATTCTGCCAAGAACCAGCAGATGGACGACCACTACTTTGGTGCCATTCCTGAACGTGTGCAGGAGTTTATGCGCGACCTCGAAATTCAGGCTCTTGAACTCGGTATTCCGTGCAAGACCCGTCACAACGAGGTAGCCCCCAACCAGTTTGAGTTGGCGCCGATCTTTGAAGAGTGTAACTTGGCTGTTGACCATAACATGCTCATCATGTCGTTGATGCGCAAGATTGCCCGCAAGCATGGTTTCCGCTGCTTGTTGCACGAAAAACCCTTTGCTGGCATCAATGGCTCGGGCAAGCACAACAACTGGAGCTTGACCACCGACACCGGCGTATTGCTGCACGGACCTGGCAAGACGCCTGAGGACAACTTGCGTTTCCTTGTGTTTGTAGTTGAAACCTTGATGGGTGTGTACAAGCACAATGGTTTGCTCAAAGCCTCTATCATGAGTGCAACCAATGCTCACCGCCTTGGTGCAAACGAGGCACCTCCCGCAATTATCTCAAGCTTCCTTGGCAAGCAACTCAGCGAATTCTTGTCAAAGGTGGAGAACTCTACAAAGGACGAACTCTTTACGCTTGAAGGCAAGCACGGCGTACAACTTGATATTCCGCAAATTCCGGAGTTGATGGTTGACAATACCGACCGTAACCGTACTTCGCCTTTCGCCTTTACGGGTAACCGCTTTGAGTTCCGTGCAGTAGGTTCTATTGCCAACTGTGCCAGCGCAATGATTGTGTTGAACACAGCTGTGGCTGAGGCTCTCACCGACTTTAAGACACGTGTAGATGCGCTCATGGCCAAGGGCGAAGGCAAAATTACTGCCATACTCGAAGTGTTGCGCGAAGATATCAAGACTTGCAAGCCTATTCATTTTGATGGCAATGGCTATAGCGATGAGTGGAAGGCTGAGGCTGCACGCCGCGGCTTGGACTGCGAGACAAGTTGCCCTGTAATCTTTGACCGTTACCTTGATGATGCTTCCATCAAGATGTTTGAGAGCATGAACGTGATGACTAAGCCCGAACTTGAAGCTCGTAACGAAATCAAGTGGGAGACTTATCAGAAGAAGATACAGATTGAGGCACGTGTGCTCGGCGACCTTTGCATGAACCATATCATTCCTGTGGCTACGAAGTATCAGAGCGAACTGGTAGACAATGTGCATAAGATACAGGAGGCTTTTGCCGACCCCGCAAAGGTGAAGGATCTGACCTCGTATAACATCGACTTGATTGAGAAAATCAACAAGCACGTTAGTTTCGTAGCTGAAAATGTGGAGGCTATGGTTGAAAAGCGCAAGGTGGTAAACAAAATCACCGATATACGCACGTTGGCTGTAGCATATCATGACGAGATTGCACCTTACTTTGATGCTATCCGTTACCACATTGACAAACTCGAACTCATTGTTGAGGACGAGATGTGGACGCTGCCTAAATATCGTGAACTCCTTTTCATTCGATAATGAAGCGGTAGACTAAACAACTGATAGTTGAACAAGACCCGGAACGGTTGCCCTTGATAAGGGCGTCGCTCCGGGTTTTGCTGTAATTGCCAGTGGCTTGAATGGCCGCTCGTTGGGTGCCTGAGAATGGTAGATCGGTTAGGAAATAAGCATATTTATGCCGATGTTGTAAAAAATCTCGGATAATTGTTTGCATTTTGTAATTTATTTATAACTTTGCCATCACAAAACGAAATAACATGACTTATACATCTTACTTCCGACTTTGCAACGTGCTTAGCTTGCGTACATTGGGTACGCGGGAGTGAGAGTTATGGGTATAACCATGGTGCATGGATACGGCGCCGCCAAAAAATACTTGGAGTTGTATCATAGCCTAAAAGCCAAACAAGAGCCTCACTACCGCAGCAAGCAGAAGTGAGGCTCTTGCAATATATACACACTTGAATAACAAACAAAAATCATAATACAATGAGTGACAGACTTTACATTTTTGACACAACGTTGCGTGATGGCGAGCAGGTGCCTGGTTGCCAGCTTAACACGGTAGAGAAGATACAGGTGGCCAAACAACTTGAACAACTCGGCGTCGACGTGATAGAGGCCGGTTTCCCTATTTCAAGTCCGGGCGACTTTAACTCGGTTATTGAAATATCGAAGGCTGTAACATGGCCTACTATTTGTGCATTGACCCGAGCCGTTGAAAAAGACATTGACTGTGCAGCAGAGGCACTGAAGTATGCCAAGCACAAGCGCATTCACACAGGCATCGGTACGAGCGACAGCCATATTAAATACAAATTCAATTCGACGCGCGAGGAAATTATTGAGCGTGCAGTTGCTGCTGTAAAATATGCCAAACGTTATGTTGAGGACGTGGAGTTCTATGCGGAAGACGCAGGCCGTACTGACAATGAATATTTGGCAAGGGTGGTAGAAGCCGTGATTAAGGCGGGTGCCACTGTGGTGAACATTCCTGATACAACGGGTTATTGTCTGCCTCATGAGTATGGCGACAAAATCAAGTATTTGATGGAGCACGTAGACGGTGTGCACAAAGCCATACTGTCAACACACTGCCACAACGATTTGGGCATGGCCACAGCTTGTACACTTGAGGGTGTGCTGAATGGTGCTCGACAGGTGGAGGTGACCATCAATGGTATAGGCGAACGTGCCGGCAATACGGCCGAGGAGGAAATAGCCATGATACTGAAGTGTCACCACCTTGATATCCAAACCAATATCAACACACAGAAGATTGCCGCCACGTCGCGCATGGTGAGCTCACTCATGAATATGCCGGTACAGCCCAATAAGGCTATTGTCGGCCGCAATGCTTTTGCACACTCAAGTGGCATACATCAGGACGGTGTGCTGAAGAATGTTGAGACCTACGAGATTATCAATCCTAAAGATGTGGGTATTGACGATAATTCTATCATCTTGACAGCGCGCTCAGGCCATGCCGCACTCAAGCATCGCCTTGAAGTGCTCGGCGTAGAGGTGGACGACGAGAAACTGAATGACATTTATCAGCGTTTCTTGGCTTTGGCCGATAAGAAAAAAGAGGTTACCGATGATGACATCTTGGTGTTGGCCGGTGCAGAGCGCTCTGCCTCGCACAGCATCAAGTTGGATTATCTGCAAGTGACAAGCGGACATGGTGTGCGTCCTGTGGCAGCCATCATACTTGATATTGCTGGTGAGAAGTTTAATGCCGCAGCTGAAGGCAATGGCCCTGTTGATGCCGCCATCAATGCAGTTAAAAACATTATCAAGCGCAAAATGACGCTGAAGGAGTTCACTATTCAAGCTATCAACAAGGGCTCGGACGATGTGGGCAAGGTGCACATGCAGGTTGAATATGATGGCGCCGTCTATTATGGCTTTGGTGCTAACACCGATATTGTGACAGCAAGTGTTGAGGCTTATATTGACGCTATCAACAATTTCAGAAAGTAATTCGTAACTCAAGGACAAGCACATGAATACGCTTTTTGACAAAATATGGGACGCCCATGTGGTGCAGCATGTGGCTGATGGTCCCGATCAATTATATATTGACCGCCTTTATGCACATGAGGTGACAAGCCCGCAGGCTTTTGCCGGACTTAAAAAGAGGGGCATAGGTTGTTTCCGTCCTGACCATATATATTGTATGCCAGACCACAACACGCCCACGCATGACCAGGATAAACCCATAGCCGACCCCATATCGCGTAAGCAGGTTGACACGTTGACACAAAATGCCAAGGATTTTGGGCTGACCTATTGGGGCATGATGCACCCTAACAATGGCATCATACACGTGGTAGGGCCTGAACAAGGCTTGTCATTGCCCGGTATGACCATTGTGTGTGGCGACTCGCACACTTCGACCCACGGAGCAGTTGGGGCCATAGCTTTTGGCATTGGTACGTCGGAGGTAGAAATGGTGATGGCATCGCAGTGCATACTGCAAGCCAAACCAAAGTCGATGCGCATCAATGTGGAGGGCAAACTTGGTAAGGGAGTGACGGCTAAAGACGTTGCACTATACCTGATGAGCAAGCTTACAACAAGTGGTGCCACGGGATATTTCGTAGAGTATGCCGGTTCGGCCATTCGCTCTTTGAGCATGGAAGGACGTCTGACGCTTTGCAACTTGTCGATAGAAATGGGAGCCCGTGGTGGATTTGTAGCTCCCGACGAGGTGACGTTCGCCTATTTGAAAGGCAAGCCCTATGCGCCTAAAGATGAGGATTGGGACGAGGCTGTGGCGCGCTGGAAACAGTTGAAAAGCGATGATAATGCCATATTTGACAAAGAGGTGACATTTGATGCTGCCGACATTGAACCCATGATAACCTACGGCACCAATCCGGGTATGGGCATAGGCATAACGCACACGATACCTGCTGCGCAAAATTCATCGAACGAGAAAGCTTTGGCTTATATGCAGTTTGCTGCAGGCGACAAAATGATAGGCAAACCGGTAGATTATGTTTTTCTCGGGGCTTGTACCAATGGTCGCATCGAGGACTTCCGTGCATTTGCCGCAATAGCCAAAGGACGCCACAAGGCACCTAATGTAACGGCTTGGCTTGTGCCAGGGTCGTGGCCTGTGATGCGCCAGATTGAAGCAGAGGGCATTGATAAAGTTTTGCGTGAGGCTGGTTTTGAAATACGTCAGCCTGGTTGTTCTGCTTGTTTGGCCATGAATGATGACAAGGTGCCCGCTGGCAAGTTGTGTGTGTCAACCTCAAACCGCAATTTTGAGGGGCGTCAGGGGCCTGGGGCCCGTACTTGCCTGGCATCGCCAATGGTGGCTGCTGCGGCTGCTGTGACGGGTGTGATAACTGATCCGCGAACCTTAATGTAAGCACTTAGCGTATGAAACGTAAATTCAATATCATAGAGAGCACTTGCGTGCCTCTTCCGCTTGAAAATATAGATACCGACCAGATTATTCCTGCTCGCTTTCTAAAGGCTACCGACAAGGAAGGGTTCGGCGATAATTTGTTCCGTGATTGGCGTTACAATCCTGATGGCAGTAAAAAGAATTTTGTACTGAACGACCCTGAGTATTCGGGCGAGGTGTTGGTGGCAGGCAAAAACTTTGGTTGCGGGTCGAGTCGCGAACATGCTGCCTGGGCCATAGCCGGTTATGGCTTCCGCGTTGTGGTGAGTTCATTCTTTGCCGACATACACAAGCAGAATGAGTTGAACAATTTCGTGTTGCCGGTGGTGGTAAGTGAGCCTTTCTTGCAACAATTATTCAAGAGCATAGAGGCCGACCATCAAACAAAGGTGAAGGTGGACCTGCCCAACCAAACCATTACCAACGAGGCTACAGGCGAAAGCGAGCATTTTGATATAAATGGCTACAAAAAGTATTGCCTCGAAAATGCACTTGACGATATAGACTTTTTACTTGAAAACAAATCAAAAATAGAGCAATATGAAACTGAACATAGCTGTATTGGCCGGTGATGGTATAGGGCCCGAAATCTCAGCACAAGGTGTGGCTGTGATGCAGGCCGTGTGTCAGAAGTTCGGACACGAAGCCACATTTACGCCAGCCTTGGTTGGTGCAGCGGCAATTGACGCAGTGGGAGACCCTTTCCCCGAGGATACTTATGAAATATGCAAAAAGGCTGATGCCGTACTCTTCTCATCAGTAGGCGATCCTAAGTTTGACAATAACCCGAATGCCAAGGTGCGCCCCGAACAAGGATTGTTGGCCATGCGCAAAAAATTGGGACTCTTTGCCAACATTCGTCCGGTGCAAACATTTGATTGCCTCATTCACAAGTCGCCATTAAAGGACGAGTTAGTGCGTGGCGCGGACTTTGTGTGCATTCGCGAGCTTACTGGCGGCATGTATTTTGGTGAGAAAAAAGAAGGCGATGACTATGCTTATGACACCAATGCCTATTCGCGTGAGGAGGTTGAACGCATTCTCAAGGTTGCCTATGCTTATGCACAACGTCGCCGCAAGCACCTTACGGTAGTAGACAAAGCCAATGTGCTGGCATCATCGCGTCTTTGGCGCAAAGTGGCTCAAGAAATGGCGCCCAAGTATCCTGATGTGACAACAGATTTTATGTATGTTGACAATGCTTCGATGCGCATGATACAGGAGCCTACCTTCTTCGACGTGATGGTGACGGAGAACACCTTTGGCGATATTCTGACCGATGAAGGCTCTTGTATTACGGGATCGATGGGCCTGCTCCCGTCAGCCTCGACAGGTGAAAGCACACCAGTGTTTGAACCAATTCATGGCTCATGGCCTCAAGCTAAGGGATTGAACATAGCCAATCCTTTGGCGCAGATATTGTCTGTGGCCATGCTCTTTGAATACTTCAATCTTGTAGAGGAAGGTGCTTTGGTACGTAAAGCGGTAGATGCAAGTCTTGATGCCAACGTACGTACACCCGAAATTCAAGTGGCCGATGGTTCAAAGTATGGCACTAAAGAAGTTGGTGCTTGGATTGTTGATTGGATTAACAAAGCATAGGAATGTAACTGTAAGCATTCGGTTACGATTCTCCCCAAAACAGGGCTGCAAACTGGCAATTAAGTGTTGCTGGCTTGCAGCCTTTGCTGTTGTGTTGCAGCTGCAAAACAGAAAGTCCCATGTCCAATGTTTTTGCCACTTATATGCGCTTGAGCACTGTGATGCAGAGCGTAACAAACGCAAAAGTAGCCCCGTCCTGGCCTCGTCAATGCGTCACCCAAACAAATGGCGCAACTCGCTGATTTTCAGCATGCACCATTCAATGGTACAAAAAAGTGATGAAGTTGGTAAAAAGCGCAAGCACTAATGGGGGCGACGCGTCCCGCGTCGGGTTTTTCAGCGGCCTCAAATACGGTTTGCTCACGTACACAAGCCCTTTGTCCGCCGGGTCGTGCCGTTGCACTTCGGGCGTGCAGTCAAGCACATTATAGCGAAAGTCGCACAGTTCGTCCATAAGGGTGATGGCGTGTTCTGTCGGACCGCAGTTCACAGTGTATTCTGTTGTTTGCGGTGCGCAGTCAGTGTCGTTGCCCATGCTTTTTTGCGGCTGGGGCGTTTCAGCGTTTCTACTTTGTGTTTCCGGGCTATGCGCAATGGCGTCTATCAATTTGTCAACGCCACGTTTCACAATGGCATCGGCATAGCGCAGCATTTTGTTAAGCATTCGTTTCATGGTAGTCAATACAATTTGATTTAGTACTAAAGCAAAGTGCTGCAAAGGTAACACCAAGGCACTGTATCCATCAAAAAAAGTGTACAATTTGTACACAAATATTTGTTCTCTACCCGTATGCCTACATGTAAAAGAGTGCGTGTGTTTTTACTGCCATCTTACACTTTTTGTACGTAACAAGTTGATATACAGAGGTTTCAAGAGTGTAAGATGATTCCAAAGTATCTTACACACCCCTGCACACATCTTACACACCACACCCCACCGTCTTGCAGTCATTTTTGTCGTATGCGGTGGGTTTTACACCATAGGGACGTAGAAGAATCTGTCGGAGCAACAGACTTTTCTGTTCCCCTATGCCGTAATATCCTCCTCCCGTGCTTGTGTCGTGTGGCAGTATGTAGGTTATGCAGGTTGCGTGTAGGTAAAATTGGTAACATCTTACACTGTATAAAATACTGATAGTCAATGAGTTGCAGCGTATTAGTGTAAGATGTAAGATACTCGGCATGTAAAGTTATTGTAGTATGGTAAAGGTCCCGCTACCACTAAACGTCAGGATTATGAAATGCTCTTTGTCTAAATACAGGGGATTGTATATCGGCTGCGTCTGTATCATTTGGTCATGCTCGTTATCCACTTGTCTATGTCAACACCATGATTGATGTCAGTGGCCACATCTTCTGCTTCTTCGTCAAGGTTTCGCTCTATCTTCCTCCATTCCGGGTCATGGTGGTAGAGCCATGTGGCGAGGGCTTGCATATTGGGTGGGGTCTCACTCTCCGTTTCTTGCAATACTGATTTGTCCGTCAGCAGGACTTGGCCAGTACCGCCGCATTCTGTGCATTCGGGGTCAGTGCCTCCGCAAACAGGGCATTTACCCTGAATTGCCCTCTTCGTTTTGCTCTTCACCCTAATACCTCCCAATGCTGCTTTTAGGTATCTGCCCCTTACAATAGCGTTGGTTTTTCTTCTTGCTCGCGCTAACACTTGACGAATACTCGCACCTCTTCTTTCATTCTCTTCTTCGCTCCAAATGTCCATTTTCCCGTTTTTCATTCGGGAGAATGCTTCTGGGCTAAGATTGAGGGTGTCAGCGATTTCCTCGTCCGTCATGCCGCTTGATGCTGCGATAGCGATGTCCTGTCTGAATTTCTCGCTGTCATAATCATGCTTTGGTTTTGCCATCAGTCTATCCTTTCTACTTGGTCGGAGAATACTTCTCCTTTGATGAATTTATCGTACTCGTTGTAACCGAAACGCTGCATGAATGCCGCTTTTGCCTTAAACGTGTCAAAAGAGAGCATAACGTATGCGTCCATATCTGCCGCCTTTTCTGATGCTTTCTCTCGCACTTGTGCCTTTACGTCCTTCACGTGCTGCACTCTTGCGTCATAATCCGCCTGCTCGCTTTTTGCAATTTCTTGTGCTTTCTGAATTTGCTCGCGTTGTTGTGACTGCCTTTCCTCTTTACGTGCTTGCACTTCTTTGTCATGCAATTCAAGAGAGTCTTGCATAAGGTCGTCAAGCGCATTATTTAGGTCGTTTTCCTCTTCTGTCTTGAAAAGATAATCACAGCCAATCATGGAGAGGTCTGCCTCTGTCAGTCCTGCGTCTTTGTAGTCTATATCAGGGATAAGGGCCGCAAGGCTTTCCAAGTCCCATTCACCCATTGCGTTGGGGTTGTTGGTGAGGATATTCAGCTCTTTCTCGCTCTTCTCGTCAATGTCTACAAGGTCTACGCGGATTTTGTAGTCGTTTTCCTTTGTCTCATCATCGTATTTCTGCAAATCGTCAAGCACTGATATGCGCTGGTGGCCGCTAACGATGGTGTAGTTTGTGCGCTTATTGACAATTATTCCTCCTGCGAGGCCAAATTTCTTTATGCCTTTTTTGAGCGTTTTCTTGCTCTCGTCGGAAATCCTGCGTGGGTTGTAAGATGCGAAGTGTATCTGAGAACGTTGCAGCTCAACAGATGTGCTTTTGATATATTTTGATAATTCCATATGCGATTCCTTGTTTGGATAAAAAGAATGTCGTATATTTGCAATACTAAAAGAGTTGGTAAGAATTGAACCTCGCCTGACGTATCGAGTCTATTTGTTGGTCGCTTACCAACTCTTTATTATTTTAGTCTCTTATATTCTACTATACCTTCATTATTGACTGGATATTATCCACTTACCGCTCCTAATGCTGCTTGTTTCTTTTTAATGTAAGCAGATGTCGCTCTTGCGTATAAATTTGCTATTCTACCATTCGCCCCCCATATTAGAAAGGGAAGATAGGCCAACTGAAGGATTTGGAGTGCGTTGTGCAAGTGCATTTTTTACTCTTGCAAATTGTGACTCTGCTTGCGATAAACTTTTATTTCTAGCCATTTTCTTGATTTCTTTTGGTTTGTATTGTTTCATTCCCTATCTTTGCATCGTGAAAGGTTAGAAGAAGTGCTCACCCGGCGTACATCAAGTCGAATTCACTTTAAGTGTCTAGGGTTGCTTTTAACCTTTCATTTTTTTAGTTTATCCGTCATTGAATACAAAAATAGTTCCTTCTTATTCCTTTTTAGTTTTCTTTCCGCAACGTTTATGAAGAACTTCTTACCTCGTACTTTTGCACTAAAATAATGGAATTTAACTATGTTTCTAATCCCCATGTGAGTTTTTCCATCAGCATTATCTGCACTTGCCTTGTATCTTGCTTCTTCCATTATTCTCGGTAACGTCTGAGGTCATTTACACCAATAGGCAAATTCCTTTCATGCAAGTCAGCTATTAAATGTTTATTGCTCTCACGTCTGAAACCGACCTTGAAATCTTTCCCTTTAATCTGCATTGATACCTTGCATTGTTTTAAGCCATTTAGCGTAGCCCTCGCTTGCGCAACGGCTTCTGCTCTTACAGAATTCATGGGTAACGCGCCATTTTTGCGTGGCGAACGTTGTCCGTAAATACCTATGCCCTCGCTATTGACTCGTCTTTATTCTTTTGGTCGTACTCCCACAAAATCCGTTTGGACAATGGGAATACCTTGTAAATTTTCAATAAGTCTTGAGGGTAGTTCTCACGCAACCACAGGAAGCAGTCAATATTAAACCCTATTCCGTTTGACGCCTTCTTGCCATATCTGACGGGCTGCGGAAGTTTGTGCTGCTTCATGTATGCAAGTATGTTCTTCTGCGTCCACTCCGCCAATGGGTAAACAAGTCCGTCGTTTTCATAGTTGTTAGACGCATAGCCTTTCAACATAAGGTTTCGATTCATTCCGTCAGCCTTTTTCATGCCGAGAAAGCAATAATGAATGCCATATTTAAGCCTCATCGCATCAACAACATTGCGGAGTTTGAGAAGCCTTGTCTTTGGGTTTGCCACACAGTACATACCACTTCTTAGAATGTATGTCAAGTTCCAATGAGGGACCTGCACAAATTCAATTTTGGGGTATTTTGCCTTAGCCCAATCCACCCACCGTTCCACATGCTCAAGACCCTTTACAAAGTACATGAACACACAGACAATCTTGTTGAAGTGTGGATAAATCAGGTCAAGCAACACAAGGCTGTCTTTGCCTAATGAGCAAAATAGCATTACACTATCCGTTTGTTCACGGACTTTCTGAATGCTATTTTGCGATGATTGCATTATGGTCATAATACTAACCTGTGCTTAGGCCAAATGCGGAACGAATGTCACGATACTTGTCTTTACGATTACCAAAAGCACCGCGAGTGCCAGTCTTGTCGCGTCTACCATCAAGACCAGAACTTCTTGGCTTAGCTTTTCCTCTTGCATCATAAGCAGAACGTGCGTTCTTTCTTGCCACAACAGGAGTGTTTCCATCTCCTTTTTGAGAACCTCTAAAACCAACCATTTTATTGATTCTCTTCTGAATATCAGTTTGTGCCATTTTGTATGATATTTAATTATACATGTGAATACAAACAAAGCGCATCATAGCACCACACGATATTATTCATGCGATACTATAATGCGCTTATATTTTCAAGTTATTCTTCTAACTCGGCTTATTCGGGATTTAGATTCTTATCAAGTACTTTGCCCAAGGTATAGTCCATTCGCTGCACAAGCCAATAATCATCTTCCTCATCACTTAGAACATATCTAACTTGAGCACCATTACCTGTATACTCTACAGCTGAGTTAACGAAAACATCTTTACCATCTTCGTCAAACAGAAATTGGTGCTCAACACTTTTCACTTCTACTAATGCCCAAGGGCGTTTGCCACTATACGCACCAGTTAGAAATTTAATAGCGTCATATTGTCTGCATTCAATGCTTATGGTGTCTTCATCTTTGATTTCGCCATCATAATTGAATGGGACGATTTGCCCATTTAGTATGTAATTGATGTATTTGCCACCACTTTTTGGGGTTACTTCGCGATACTCAAGGTCTTTTTCGCCAGCGAGAATTTTGTCAAACCATTCTCTCTTGATTGATAGCGTAAGTACTTTCATTGTTGTAAGTTGTTGCAGGGGCAAGAATCGAACTTGCGACTTTCAGTAAGTCAGACTGACGAGCTACCACTGCTCTACCCTGTGATATAGACACAAAAATAGAACATTCGCAATTCATCAACAAATTGATTCTTCACCTTATTGTTACTAATAGGTTTGTAAGGTTTTCAACCGTTTGCAAAGGTATGTAATAAGTATTATATGTGCAAATGTTTTTGAATTATTTTTCGCTCGTAAGTTGTTGATTATTAGGAGCTTCGCAAATGTTTAGAACTCCGCTGTCAAAACTCTTTCTTATGGCATTCAAAGCCCGGTCTACGTCATTCTGCATAGTCTTGTAATGCTTATAACGGAAAAGTAGACCTCTACTTTTCATTGACACAGAACTTGGAGATGTATACTTGAACAAGGATGCCAAAAAGTCGCGTAAGCCTCGCTTCATCTTGCACCCAGAAAGTGTATGGGGGGAACAAAGGTAAAGCATAACAAAAAGCTTTGCGTCTTTCTCTATTCCCAAGGCTGTCATTGCACCAAAGAAACAAGCTATGGAATTTTTATCTATCTGCCTTTTGGGGAAAGCGGTTTCAATTCTCTTACGTAATGCTCTTTGCTCCTTGACAAGCTTTTCCAAGACTGACAATTTCTCTACATCTATCATATCCAACAAATGTTAGTGACACCATTATAGCCTTTGACCCATTCAAACCAGGCATAGCTAACCGCACTGCCGACCTTCTTCATGTTTTCAAAATCGCCATTTTTTGCGCAGATGACTCTTCCTTTGAATTGGTAAATCATTTTAGGAGGGAAAGGCTTGAAGAGCTTTTCGTATCTTTTCTTTCCTTCAAGCGCACTTGTCTTTAGGAAGAACACCGCGCGTTCACCATTTTCAAGCAAGGCAAGCGCATGAAGTATAAACTCCGGAGCGTATTTGTACGGCGGATTAGTGATAATACATCTTTCAACGTTACGGAATGGCATTTCAACCTGTTTAAGGAAGTCAACGCCACCTGTGCCGAACCCCCTATCAACGAGGTCTGACGAATAGACGTTGCAGCCAAAATCGGCAAGTCGTTTTGCAAGATGCCCCTCACCGCATGCGCACTCCCAAACAAATCTTGGCCTAACGAAATTGTTGCTATCAAACAGCAGGTCTATTGCTTCAGGGCTTGTGGCATAGTAGTCGTTAGGTTCGCTTTCTTTTTCAGTGTGCAAGCTTGCGCCGAGACATTTGAAAACGGAATTAAGTCCTCCATTCCAATCGTTGCTCATCTGTTGTCGCCCTCCCCGACGATGACACCTCTGTTTTTGCGGCTTGTAAGTTTGTGGATATTCAGATGCGCAGTAGTTTCGAGTCGTTTGTTAAGTACGGAGTGTAACCCAGCGATCATCCATAGCACATCGCCACTTTCCTTTGTAAGGTTGTCCATTAGCTCAAAAAGTTCTTCAGTAACGCAAGCACAAAACGCTACCACTAAACGCAAGCACAAAACGCTACCACTAATGGCGACGCGTCTCGCGTCGGGCATTAAGGCAAAGGACTAAATAAAGGCTCACAGACAGCGCTAATTACACGCTTGTTCGTGAGCCTTTGCCTTAAAAATCCCGACGCGGGACGCGTCGCTCCCATTAGTGGTAGCGTTTTGTACTTGTGTTTAGTGATAGCGTTTAGTGGTAGCGTTTTGTACTTGCGTTTAGTGGTAGCGTTTTTTGCGGACTTCGTTAATGCGTCACCCAATCAAATGACGTAACTCATCGTTTTTCAATATGCGCTATGTGATGGCGCAGAAAAGTGATGAAGTCAGAAAACGGGAAGCTTTGTCCAATGGTTTTGCCACTTATATGCGTTTGAGCACTGTGATGCAGAGCGAAACGAGCGCAAATGTAAGCCCCGTTATGCAAACACCTGTCCAGGTATAATGTTGCCATGCCATGCCGGCACACAGTGTGCCGATGCTGCCGCCAATAAACAGGTGGAACATGAAGATGGTATTGCTGCGGTTGGTGGCTTGTGGGGTTTGAGCCAAACAGCCGCTTTGGTTGCTAAGCTGGTGGCATTGTGCGCCAATATCTACCAAAATGATGGTGGCAATGAGTCCTGCATAAGTGTGTCCAAACAGCCAGGCTGTAGTCCAAGCCACAAGTTGTAGCAAACTACCTGTTAGCGAGATGCGTCTGATACCAAAACGTGGTATCAGGCGGCCAATGCCACTTGCCGCTATGGCACCTGCCATACCACACAGGCCAAGCATGCCAACAGCTTCGCTGCCCGCGTTGAACGGACTACCCGCCAAATGAAAGGCCATACACGACCATACAGCCATCATGCTGCCAAAGGCAAAGGCGGCGCGTAGTGAGTAGAGACGTATAAGCTGGTGCTGCTTGTATATGCTTATGATGGAGCGCATCAGTCCGCCAAAGGAGCCTTTGTAGCTTGGTTGCATTTGTGGCAAGGCGCGCAGTGTGGTGCACAAGCATATCAGCATGATGGCGGCAGCAATGTAAAACATGGTACGCCAGTCAAACCAATCGCCAATGTAACCGCTCAAAACACGTGCTCCCAACACGCCACTTAGCAGTCCTGACAGAACAATGCCCATATTTTGCGATTTATGTTCGGGCCGAGAGTACAAGCGTGCCATGGGTATGAATATTTGTGGCACAACCGAGCAAATGCCCAACACAAGTGATGCTACCCATAGTATGCCAATATGTTGAGTGGTAGCTATAACCAGCGTCATGATGGTGGCCAGCACCATGCTCGTGGCTATGATGCGACGGCGTGACCACATATCAGCCAATGGCACTACAAATAACAAGCCCATGGCATAACCAGCCTGTGTGATAAAGGTAATCAAGTTAGCCTGTAACTCGTTGATGCCGATGTCCTTACGTATGTCTTCGAGCAACGGCTGGTTGTAGTAAAGATTAGCTACGGTGAGTCCGCTCACAATGGCCATCATGAGCAATATTTTGCGAGGTATACCTTTGCTCTCCTCTAATTGCAGCATATATTCTATCAGTTCTTCGTTAAAAATGTGAGAATAGCCCTCATGGCCTGATTGCGCACCTTTTCACTGCTGATACATTCAAACGGAAATCCCATGCAGAGTGTGCGGTAGTTTTTACCTTTATAAGCAACCCCCGCACTCTGTCCGCCGCCATAGGCAAAGGCTGTGAAAGCCTTGTTATTTGCAGGCAGCAGGGCATCAGGCGCAATGGCCCCATAATGTTTGGCAGACGGTTTGCGCTGAATGTCAAATTGCAGGTTCAGACCATTTATATAGCTTGTAGAGTCGTTACGTGCCGTGCCATCATGTTTGTATTTGAGCACATTCTCAATAAAGTTGCGTTCGTCGTCATTCTCAATGTTGTCAGAAGCAATGAAACTTCCGCTCAACATAAGCGCACCACCGCTTTGCAAGTATTGTGACAACTTGTTGCGTATGCCAGAATTGAACACGGGGTAGGGGCGCAGGTTCTGTGGCATATTGCCTTGCAACCCAGCTATGTAGTCAATGGCTGCATAATTGTTCAAGTTAAGCGTGGCACTTTGAAAGGCTTCGCGGCTTACCGAAGTGAATGAATATTGGTCGGTGGCAGCAATAGACTTGCCATGACAAATGGTAAAATCGAAAGTGTTGCCCGCAATTTCGTGACCCACTAATTCGTGTCCCGAATGGCCAAGCCCGGTGCTACCTTCGCGACCAATAGCTTCGCGGTTAAACACTCGCTGTTCGCCACTAAAGGCTGTGGTAGACAGATAGGGCACACCAGGGTCGATGTCGAGGCGGAAACCAAGCGAATCGGGCGTGTCAACCCATGCCGGACCGCTGACACGTGTAAAGCCATTGACCAGCAACACCTGTGGAGCCTGTACGTTGGTACTTTTGTAGATGGTAAGCACTTCAGACGGGAAACTCTGTCCGCCAGCGTTGGTGGCTGCTATTTTGAAGGCATACATGCGGCCTGGCGATATGGGCAAGGTGTATTCGTTGACATTGCCAAGCGCCAAACCATTGTCAAAATCCTCGTCACCCACACGTGTGTAGAGCACAAAACCGTTCGGTGCTGCAGTCGTTTCCAGCGTGTCGCGCGTAGCTTGCCACGTAAGTCGCACGCTCTTGCCATCGGCCGTAAAGGTAGCGGCAAAGGCGTGTGGCGGCAAAGGTTGTACAGCATAGTCCTTGATGCCATGCTCAAAATTGACAAAGCGCAGTATACTTTTATATACAGAGCGCGCCAATGTAAATTTGAACAACGGGTCGTGACCAAACTTCATGTCGGCAAAGTTTTGATGCGACATCATTTCAAGTATGGCAGATGGTACGTTAGGCATACGTGTCTCAGCATAATTGCGGTCCCAATGTTCGCGTCGAGTCCAATTGGTACAGAATGACCGGCTCAAATCGTCGGTGAGGCCAGTCAAAAGCATTTGCGCAAAATCAGACGACGCCTGTCGCGAAAGTCCCGTGGGGTAGCTCATGCTGCCATTGCCATCTTGGGTGGTCGATATTGACAGTGCGCCATAGATGCTCCCGTCCGTCCTTGCTCCGGCATCGCTGTGTAGGGCCAACGCCAGTTCAAACGGAACATGCTGCCCATCGCGTCCAGGATTAAACACGCTGCCACGGCTTAAATAGTTGAGCATATTGCTTCGCACGCGCAAGTCGTCGTTATAGTCGTTGGCTCCATTCTCAGTGTTCACCAAGGTATCAGGAATACCGGCCCATTGTGCATAATAACGTGCGGCTTCAAGGTAGCGTGGCAGGCCCGATGTGCCAGCCGTGCCGCGTTCTGTTTGTCCTACGCCACCGCCAAACCGTACACCGTCGGCTGTTACAATACCTCTAAAGTCACTCTGATTGCTAAGCACTACACGTCCTTCCATGTTACTCCCCTTGTCAAACTCAAATGTGCCAAGGTAAAGCCAGGTGCCACCTCCCATTTGTTGGTTCACCACGAAGGTTGTGCGCCCACCTTTGTGCAACACTGTATAGTGTGCGTCAGGCACAGAATTAGGGCGCGAGGCATAACTTACATACACCGCATAGCGTCCGCTCTCGGGTATGTTAGGTGTCCATGATGCAGTGGCCAATTTGGCTCTTCTGCTTACTGCCGGAGCCATGCGGTATGTGCCGCTGGCAAAGGGGCGGCTGTCATCATTGAGCAAATACCTTGGAGCCGCAAATCCTGTAGAGTCGGCTGACGATGTCCAAGTTGCGTCTTGTTGCGTCACTTCTGCATAGAAGCCTTGTCCGTTGGCCTGTGTGTCGTTATCTATCACCACTTCGTGCGTCTGATAGTCACGCTCACGCGGGCAATCAACTATGGCACCCGCATTTTCGAGCATCGGGAACAAGAACGGGTACACAAACGACTGGGTAAACAAATCCTCGGTTGTACAGAACAAGTAGGGGCGTTGCCATTGCCAGCCGCCGTTTTTATAATACCGTCCGTGGCTCGGCCATATAAACAAGTGTCGCCGTTGTAGTCCGGCGGTCACTTTGTAGGGCTTTGAGGTATTCTCAACCCATGGCAGTCCGGCATAATCCGTTTTGCCCCACACACGTGATTTGTCTTGTCCCGAGGTGCGGTAAATGTTAGGTATGAGGTCCTCAATGAGCATACCCTTCTTGTTGAATATGGCAAGGTGGTAGGTGTTGTATGGCGCAGGCAGGTGGCGTTGTATGTCAGCATAAATGCGCTTCACGCTTTCGGGTGTGAAAGGCTGCGAACAGAAAGGTTCGTTGGCATATATACGCACCTCGTGCTGTTGGTCATCGGCGCGCACAGAGTCGAGCGACATGGCATCGCGGGGTTGGTAGCCGGCCAATTGATAGTTGCGTATGTAGTTATGCACGGTACTTCGCAATGGGTCATTCTGTGCTTGTGCGGTACCTGCCAGTAATGAAAGGATTGTGATGACAATGGCGTGTCTCATCTTCTATTTATCTGAGTGTAAAGTCAAGAGTCGTAACCTGCAAACGTGATAATGTGCAAATGACATATGCAAGGAACTACAAATACTTATAGCTCACAGCACATATTCATTTGCACATTTACAGAGTAATGACTTCGTTAAAAGACTTGCCTTTGTGTGGCAAGATACATTTTACTTCTTGAGCGAGGCAATAGTCTCCTTCAGTGTGGCAATTTTGCTTTCAGCGTCACTTTGCTTCTTACGCTCCAATTCAACCACAGCTGCGGGTGCGTTGTTGACAAAGCGCTCATTTTGCAATTTCTTTTTCACACCGTTCAAGAAGCCTTCGAGGTGCTTCAGTTCAGCTTCAGCCTTAGCCAGTTCTGCCTCAACGTCAATCAAGCCGCCGAGGGGTACAGCGTATTCGGTAGTGCCAACCATGAATGAGCTAACGCCTTCACCCTTGTTTTCGGTAGCTGTCACACCGCTCACGTTGGCCATTTTCACGATAATGCAATCGTAGGCCGGCACGGGGTCGGTGCCAATAACCTGCAGGTCGAGTGTCTCGCGCGGAGATATATTCTTGGTGTTGCGAATGGCGCGTACGCCAGCCACTACATTCTTAACAATTTCAACGTTGGCCAAAATAGCGTCATCGCCTTCGGCCGGTGCTGCAATGGTCTGCGGACTTACCATGATGCTCTCGCCAGCTTTACGCTCAGTGAGGTGCTGCCACAATTCTTCGGTAATGAATGGCATGAAGGGGTGGAGCAGGTGCAGCAAATGATCGAATGCACCAAGCACAGACTGATATGTAGCCTTGTCAATGGGCGAACCATAGGCCGGTTTAACCATTTCGAGGAACCAACTTGAGAATTCGTCCCAGAACAGGTGGTATACCTCCATCAAAGCCTCGCTCAAGCGGTACTTTGAGTAGAGGTCAGCAATTTCGGCTGCGCTCTGACGCAGTTTGGCGTCGAACCATTCCACAGCCAAGCGTGCCGTTTCGGGTTGTGCGGCGTTGTCGTCAACTTGCCAACCCTGTACCAAGCGGAAGGCATTCCATATTTTGTTGCAGAAGTTACGACCTTGTTCGCAAAGCGCTTCGTCAAACAGAATGTCGTTGCCAGCGGGTGCGGCGAGCATCATGCCCATGCGCACGCCATCGGCACCAAAGCGGTCGATGAGGTCGAGCGGGTCGGGCGAGTTGCCAAGCGATTTTGACATCTTACGGCCCAACTTGTCGCGAACGATACCGGTAAAGTATACATTCTTAAACGGCATTTTGCCTGTAAACTCATAGCCAGCCATAATCATACGTGCCACCCAGAAGAAGATGATGTCCGGACCAGTTACAAGGTCGCTCGTGGGGTAGTAGTAGTTGAACTCTTCATTGTCGGGATTCATGATACCATCGAAGAGTGAAATAGGCCAAAGCCATGAAGAGAACCACGTGTCGAGTGCATCTTCGTCCTGTCGCAAGTCTGCTGCAGTAAGGTTGGCATTTCCGCTCTTCTCCTGAGCCAGTTTTACAGCCTCGTCAATGGTTTCGGCCACTACATAGCCACCTTCGGGCAGATAGTAAGCCGGAATGCGGTGTCCCCACCACAGTTGGCGTGAGATACACCAGTCCTTGATGTTTTCGAGCCAGTGGCGATAAGTGTTCTTATACTTGGTAGGGTAGAACTTGATTTCATCGTTCATTACGGGCGGCAGGGCCAAGTCGGCAAAGTGCTGCATTTTCAAGAACCACTGCATCGACAATTTTGGCTCAATGGGCACACCAGTACGTTCAGAGCAGCCTATCTTGTTGTCGTAGTCCTCAATCTTCTCCATCAATCCAGCCTCTTGCAGGTCGATGGCAATTTGCTTGCGTACGGCAAAGCGCTCTTGTCCTACGTACATGCCAGCGGCCTCAGATATGGTGGCGTCATCGTTAAAGATGTCGATAGCCTGCAGATTATACTTCTCGCCTAACATATAGTCGTTCACATCGTGGGCCGGAGTCACCTTCAAACAACCCGTACCGAACTCAATGTCAACGTATTCGTCCTCAATAACAGGAATAACGCGGCCAACGAGTGGTACAATAACCTTTTTGCCTCGGAGCCAGTGGTTCTTCGGGTCGTTAGGGTTGATGCACATGGCTACATCGCCCATAATCGTTTCGGGGCGTGTGGTGGCAACCACAGCATAGCGGCCTTTGGCGTCTTGATGAATGATTTCACCCTCTTCGCCAGTGGCACCGGTGCCATCGTCCTCGCTCACATAGTATTTCATGTAATAGAGCTTGGTGTGCTCCTCTTTATACACCACTTCCTCGTCCGAAAGTGCTGTCTTAGCCTTAGGATCCCAGTTGACCATGCGCACGCCACGGTAGATGAGCCCCTTGCGATAGAGGTCAACAAACACGTGAATGACGCTCTTCGAGCGTTCTTCGTCCATAGTAAAAGCAGTACGATCCCAATCGCACGATGCACCCACGCGGCGCAACTGCTTCAAGATGATGCCTCCATGTTCCTCGGTCCAGTCCCAAGCGTGTTTCAAAAATTCCTCGCGGGTCAAATCAGTCTTTTTGATGCCCTGCTCAGCCAGGCGATTTACCACCTTGGCTTCGGTAGCGATTGAGGCATGGTCGGTGCCAGGCACCCAACAAGCATTCTTGCCCTCCATGCGTGCGTGGCGCACCAAGATGTCTTGAATGGTTTCGTTGAGCATGTGGCCCATGTGCAGCACACCTGTCACATTGGGGGGAGGGATAACTACTGTATAGGGCTTGCGGCCGTCAGGCTTTGAAGAGAAAAGATGGTTGTCAGTCCAATATTGGTACCATTTGCCTTCAACCTCTTCGGGATTGTACGTCTTTGCTAATTCCATTATATTGTGTATGTTTAATTACTTAGTGAGTATTCAAAATAGTTATTCAGCCAGTGTCTTTTTAGTTAAAGCGGCAGCACCTCGGCAATTTGGGTAAACATTGTTGCGTTAAGCTTGCAAGTTATTTGCGCTTAAAAGCGCGCTTGTTGCGTGCACTTATTTCTTAACGTCGAACAGGTAAGTCACCTTGGCCACGATAGCGCCATTGTTTGAACGGCTGAACACGTCCTTCTTCGAGTTTTTGTATATGTCAGACAAACCATAGTAGTAACGTCCTTCTATCAGGAAGTGCCCTATGTTTGTGGTCAGTTCCATGCCAGCGCCAGCTGTGATGCCGTAGTCAAATTTCTTTTGTATGGGCATGCCATATTGAGCAAACATGCCGTTCGGTCTGTCGGGATTGCCCTCGCTGTCGAGTGTGAAAGCGCTGCTTTTTGTGTGCTCCTTAAAGCAGTAGCCCACTTGAGGCCCGGCCAGTACATATCCCATTAAGCCGCGCTTTTCGCGTCCCCATGCCAAGCGTGCTAAAACGGGCAGCTGAATGTAATGTAAGTTGCGTTGATAGGTGTCGGGCAATGGTTGTGATTGTGCGTCGAGCACATTCTCTCGCCAGCCGAGCGTGGCATAGTTCAATTCAAGTTGCAAAGCACAAAAAGCCTTGAAATAGCGTTCGCTCGTGAAGCGCGCCACCACACCAAATGTGGGGCCGCAGTGCCAGCTTTGCTTAATCGTAGGGTCAAATCCGATGCGGTTCATCGTCATACCACCCGATACGCCAATACAGATGTTGTGACGGGCTTCGCCAATTTGGGCTTGGGCCAAGGCTGGCACCAAACACAGTAGCAGCCACATCAAAGTGCGTTTAATGTCAAGTGTGTGGAGTATCATAGTTCGGCGTATCATTGGGCAGCTATTTTCACAATGCTCATATCCTTCTTGAAACGTACCAACCACATGCTGCGGCTCACGTAGCCGCCATTGCCGCCCACGGTTATAAATCGAGGCTCAGATTGCAGTTTGGGCTGTGCTGCCACGCTGCCCTCTTGCGGTGATTGTGTGTTGAAGTCGTAGCCGTATGTGGCCATGCCGCCAAGAAATCCACGGGCAAAATCATAGCCCAATGGCGCCATGCGCGGAGTGCACTTTACAAAGTCGCTCTTAAACCATGTCTCATAATTGGCGCGGAAAGCTTTGGCTGCTGCGGTGTAAGGATAATAATAATTAGACGTCAGTATGTAGGTGTCGGCGGCATGTATCAAATTGCGGTCGGTGCCCTCGGTGCTTGGCAGCCAAGTGTCAAAACCCAAAAGCGAGATAGAGGATTCGGGCAGCATCTTTTGCAGTTCGGTTGTCTTGGCCAGCATCTGCTTCATGGTGGCCTCGCTGGCATCGTCGGGCACGATGATGTATTCGCCGCGTTTCTTGCCTAAAAGTGCCACGTTTATTTGTTGGGCCGTAGAGCTTGATGCCAAACTAATCACATCATAACCGGCGCTGCCCAACCGGCGCTGCAATGATTCGCTGAAATTCTTTTTGCTACCATTGCCGCTGTGCAGCATGATAACGTGTGTCTGCTTTTTGAAGTTTGTCATGAACAAGTCAATGGCCAGCGATGTCTCGTACGATGCGGGCGTGTTCACCACAAACACTTCGGGGCGATAGTCAACCTGCGGCACCTTCGACGAGAATGGAACCGCCACTTTTGTGTGCTTTGACGACACAGCTGTGACATCGGTAAAGTGGGTGGGGTACAATGGGCCTACTATTACGTCGGGCGACTGCAACATGACTTGCACCATTTGCTGCGCAATGCTCGCATCTGGGGCGGGTTCGTTGTAGACGTTTATGACCACATTAGTGCCAGCCTTCTTGAGTTCGTCAACTCCCATGAGCAGACCGCGATAAAACTCAACGCTGCGCACATTTTCAACCCCATTGCCCAACATGGGCAGAATGACGGCCACGCGGATTGTGGCAAGTCCGGTATACTTGGGCTTGGGAGGGTAAACCTTGACGGGTATGCGCAGTGTGACGCCTTTCTTGAGTCCCCCGTCTTGCTTCAGAATGGGGTTGGCCTCAATCAGTTCGTCAACGGTAATGCCGTTGGTCTTGGCTATGCCGTAGGCAGTGTCTTTCTTCTTTACCTTGTACTCCTTATAGGTTATTTTCGGTTGAGGCTTGTTGGCCCCCACGGTGGTATATGTCACCTTCGAGGGGGTGACAGGCTGCTGCTCTTGTTGTTTCAAGGCAGCCTCTTTCTGCTTGGCTGCGGCAGCGCGTTGCGCCGGGGTGGGAGCTGGTTCGGCACCGCCTGGCACGTAGGGCACGTTAATTACTTGCCCCGACTGCACATAGTCGGGCTGTACGCCCGGATTAAGACTGAGTAGATGGTCGAGCGTAGTGCCATGGCGATGGGCTATGCCCAATATAGTCTCGCCTGGTTGTACAGTGTATTTCTCAATCTTTTCGGTGCGCTGTTGTGCCATAGCTTGTCTGGGGGCGGCAATGCCGATGCACACGCAGAGCGTGAGTATGTAATAGAGTCTTCGCAGTTTCACGGTTATTGTTGTTTTATGGATATAAGTAGGCATTCGTATAACGCATTAGCTGATATGCCTTGGCATATTGCTTGGTTGCATGCGTTCAAGTTTCATCATTTGCGTAGTCAGCCACGGTCGTTCTTCAAGCCTGAACTTCTGAATTAGGCTCAGCGTTCAATACATATCAACTTAATTGATTTAGAACGCCTGCTTAGCTCCTCATTTGAATGCAAAATTACATAAAAGATAGCATTCGCGCCTTTACATATAAAAGAAAATCGTACATTTGAACTTGCAAAGCATCAAAAGAGCCTTGCTAAGCGGACGATGTGACTGAAAACAAAAGGTTATAGATGCGTCCGGAAACGTGCTTGTAGCATGGAAACATTCTGTCAACGCGTTATAGAATAATACTGAACACCAACTTATACACCATATATTAAACTGATGCAAACCACAATGAAACGATTGATATGTGCCGTATGCTTGTTGGCATTTGGCTTGAGTTCGCCTGTATTGGCACAGAAAAAAAAGACAAATGCGGCGGCAGTGCCCAAGCAGTCGGCTGAACAACTGATACAGAATTATCGCTTTAGTGATGCCGCCCGTGTGCTGCAGCGTGAGATTGATGCAGCCCGTGCAGCAGGCCGTTCAACAGAGCGTTTGGAGGCCGACTTGCAACGTGCTAATATGGGAGCAGACATGCTGCGCGGTACAGAGCGCGTGGTCTTTGTTGACAGTTTCAAGGTAGGACGGCAGCAGGTGCTTGTCTCTTTGCGCTTGTCACGAGGAGCCGGACAAATAGTAAACATGAAAACCGAGGCGTCAAACTTGCGTGTGCAACCTGCCGAATTGGGCACAACGGGCTATATCAACGAGTTGAAAGATCGCATAGTGTTTGCTGCTGCCGACAGTGCGCACGACAATGTGTTGCTGCACGAGGCTTATCGCTCGGGCAATGGTTGGGGCAGGGCCGTGCCGCTTGAGGGCATGCAAGACGGTGCCACTTGTCAGGACTTCCCCTTCTTGATGCCTGATGGTGTGACACTTTATTATGCGGCACAAGGCGAGGGCTCTTTAGGTGGCTACGATATATTTGTAACGCGTTACAATGCCGACACCAAGCAGTTCTTGAAAGCCGAAAATATGGGTATGCCGTTCAATTCGCCTGCCAATGACTATATGTTGGCCATTGACGAGCAAAACAATTTGGGGTGGTTGGTGACTGACCGTCATCAAGAGGCCGATAGCGCTTGTGTTTACGTGTTTGTGCCTAATGCCACACGCGAGGTGTACGAAATGAGTGATGCCAACCGCAGCCAGGTGCTCCATGCGGCCCAACTGCACGCCATTGCCGACACGCAAACTGATGCTGAGGTGGTAAAACAAGCTCAGGCGCGTCTTGCTGCCCTGAAGTCTGCTAATGCCACAGAACAAGGCGAAAAGGCACGCCTCTATGTGATAAATGACAAAATGGTGTATACACGGTTGTCGCAGTTTCGCAGCGAGGCGGCACGACGCATAGCCGAACAGGCCGACCGCACAAGCGATGAAATAGAGCACTTGCAGCAGATGTATGACCGCTTGCAGCAGCAAGTGGCTGCTGGGGGGCGCACTGAGTCGGTGACCAACCAGCTATTGCAAATAAATAAGGAATTGCCTGCGCTGAAGGTGCAGTTGCACACGTTGGAGAAGAATATGCGCAAGGCTGAACTACAATAAAGACCAGAGGGCTGTGTGCTCTCGCGAAAATGACGATATCATGACTAAAACACCTATTGCGCCCTCGGAGTTGATTATAAATTCCGATGGCAGTATCTTTCATTTGCACGTTAAACCCGAGCAGTTGGCCGACAAGGTAATTCTTGTGGGCGACCCTGGGCGCGTGCCGCTTGTGGCTTCACATTTTGACACGAAAGAGTGTGATGTGTCAAACCGCGAATTTCGTACCATAACGGGCACCTATCATGGAAAGCGCATCACGGTTGTGTCAACAGGGATAGGGTGTGACAATATAGACATTGTAGTGAATGAACTCGATGCCTTGGCAAACATAGATTTTGCCACACGCACCATAAACGATAACTTGCGCCAACTTGAGTTGGTGCGCATTGGCACTTGTGGCGGTTTGCAACCCAACACGCCCGAGGGTACTTTCATTGCCAGCGAAATCAGTATAGGGTTTGATGGTTTGCTCAACTTTTATGCGGGTCGTAATGAGGTGTCAGACCTCCCGCTCGAAGCTGCATTCCTTAAACACATGAATTGGCATGGCACCCAGTGTATAGCCCATCCTTATGCCGTGCATGCCAATGAGGAGTTGCTCAACCGTATAGCGGCCGACGACATGGTGCGCGGCATCACCATCGCCTGTGGCGGATTTTTCGGGCCACAGGGACGCCAGGTGCGTTTGCCATTGGCCGACCCTGAGCAAAACAACAAGATTGAGGCATTTGAGTATGAGGGCAAGCACATCACCAATTTTGAGATGGAGAGCAGTGCCGTTGCAGGTCTGTCGCTCTTGATGGGGCATAAGGCACTTACTTGCTGCATGGTGATAGCCAACCGTGTGGCACATCGTGCCAATCCTAATTATAAGAACAGTATTGACACACTCATCAAGTTGGTACTCGACCGTATATGATATCTGTTGGCAACATTCTTAGCTAACGGGTTATCAAGTACGTGTTGGAACAGTCGCGCCCTGTAAGGTTGGGGTGTTCAAAATAGGCATTAAAAGCGCGACCTATTTTGTTGCATTTTAAGTAGTCTGAAACGCGCTGCAAAAAAAACGCTAGCTCCAATCGCAAGCACGAATGGGGGCGACGCGTCCCGCGTCGGGATAATGAAAAGGAAAGATACAAACTCTACTAAATAATAGCTGAATCTTTTCCCGACGCGAGACGCGTCGCCCCCATTAGTGCTTGCGTTTGGTACTTGAGTCCGTTCGCATATTTACGTTTCATCGGATAGCAATACACTCTGAATATAATTGTGCAATTTGTCTGCACTCTACACTTTTTGTGATAAAAACATTGATTATCAGAGGCTTATGGAGTGTAGATGCTATCTACACTTATCTGCACTTGTCTGCACTTTGTCTACACTCATCTACACGCATCTACACTTGTCTGCACAAGTGCCTTCCTCCATTTACTTTTCGACGTATTTGTCGGCATAGACATACTAACAAATGGGTTCAGCCAATGGCGTTGTACACTTATGAGGGGGAGACATTTCTGTTGCTCTGAAAGAAAATCTTCTCCCCCTATGCCGGGCCATGCAGCTGGCGCGACTGTTTGAACCCGTGTGTGTGGGTGTGTAGACAAAGTGACGTTTGCAGACATGAGTGTAGGTAGTTTAGCGTGTTGTCTACACTTCGCAATTTCTTGATAATCATGTGTTTAGGTGTGTAGAGTGCAGAGTGTAGACAAAATGACATTTTATAAATTATAGTGCATTGATACAGTAATTTTCTCAACACCAAGGGGTGAATTCGTCAAACACTTTGTACACAATATTGCACTCGTTAGTTGACTTTGCCTTAGATGCTATTTTTCTGAATAATGCTTCCATGTCATTTGTACCTTATAAGAAAGTGGTAATTTTGCAGCAAATAATATTTAAGCGTCAAGTCATGAAATTGAAAAAATTGAGCTATATCTTCATTGTCGTTGTGCTGTCAGCCTTCCTGTTTCTGAGCTTTATTGTTGACACCTTCAATGTAGATGCCGGTTGTTTGAGTAGTGTTTTGAAGAATGTTTCATCACCATTCGTGTTGGCTGTTGGAATTGTTTTTGCCATGTTGATGGGTGAAGTTTATTCTAAATTCAACAAGCTGATGTCGAAGAAAATGTTGCAGTATTCAGTTGTAGCCCTTGGTTTCGGAATGAATATTGAAAAAGCCCTGGCTTCTGGTTGGGAAGGCATGTTGCTGACAGTAGTCAGCGTGTTCGCCACGTTGGGGCTTGGATGGGTTATTGGCCGGAAACTCCTCGGTGTGGACTCGGAAACGAGTTATTTGCTGAGTTCTGGCACAGCGATATGTGGCGGTTCAGCCATTGCTGCGGTCGGTTCTGCGCTGAATGCGAAATCAGAAAATCTTTCTGTGGCATTGGCAGTGGTGTTTGTGCTTAATGCCCTGGCTTTGTTTCTGTTCCCCAGCATAGGTTCAGCTTTGGGCATGAGCATGAAACAATTTGGAATGTGGGCAGCCATAGCCATACATGACACGTCGTCAGTTGTCGGCGCTGGTGCTGCTTATGACCAACTGCACCCGGAGCTTGTTTCGTCGCAAGGCGTCAGCGCGTTGGAGTTGGCTACAACTATTAAGTTGACCCGTGCCTTGTGGATCGTTGTTTTGGTGTTGCTGACGCCCTTTTTCATGAAAAGTCACTTTGCAAACAATGTGAGGGGCAAAGCGTGGTACAGGAATATTCCGACCTTTATTGTATGGTTTTTGCTCGCAATTTTGTTCAATACCTATGTATTGAGTAATTCATCTCTCTTGGGGGAGAAGGTCGCAAATATTGGAGGAAATTTTAGTCGCATGGTTGCAGATTTGGCAAAACACATGATTACGCTTTCCATGTTCTTTATAGGTGCCTCTCTTACTATCAATACTTTAAGAAAGGTTGGATTGAAACCTATGATTCAAGGTGTCGTGTTGTGGATATGTGTAAGCACCATTAGTCTTGCTTTCATCATTAGTTGCAGATTTTGAAATATGCTGTGATTGGGTGGGGTGCATTGGCTTTCTGACACAAGTGTGTAAATATAAGTTGGTACCCCAAAATAGTCGATATGCCTTGGTGTAGTGTTTGTTCCTGAAGTTTAGGTTGAAAATTGCGGCTACGTGAGCGACGAAACCTAAACTCATGTGACAAACATTGCACCAAGGCATATCGATTGATGCTGGACATGGTGATATAAACTATGTTTGAATATCTGGTTAGTAATAAAGCTGGTAGTTTTTATCTTGCATTCTCTTTTCGATGTAGTCCCAGTTGACAAGATTCCAGAAATTCTTGATATAATCGCCGCGTCTGTTCTGATAGTCAAGGTAATAGGCGTGTTCCCACACGTCGATACACATGAGAGGTCTCATGTTGCGGGTAATGGGATTGCCTGCATTTGGCTCCGGCACAATTTGCAGCACGTTGTTGGCATCGAGCGCCAGCCATACCCAGCCAGAACCAAAGAGCGCGGCTGCAGCGTTTGAGAATTCGGATTTGAATGCGTCTACGCTACCAAATCGCGCAACAAGCGCCTGCGTAAGCAAAGGGCTGATGGTTGTTGGGGTGGGGGTGAGTTGCTTGAAGAAAATGATGTGATTGAAAGCCTGTGCGGCATTGTTATAAAGCGCACCTTGGGCTTTCGTAATCATGTCCTTCAGTTTCATGTCGGCAAAAGGCGAGCCTTCAATCATGCGATTGACATTGTCGAGATAAGTTTGCAGATGTTTGCCATAGTGGTAATTCAGCGTGTCAGCGCTCATGACTGGTGCCAGAGCGTCCAGCGCATACGGTAATTCGGGCAGCAGGTGTTTCATAGGGCTTTTGTTTTTAAGGGTTTGTAAATAAGTTTACGCGTCAACTTTTATGCCAACGCGTAATTCATTCTCTATTTGCAAAGGTCGTGCTTTATGTGATACCGCGCCACAAAAAATGTGTTTTTTGTGATAGATTTGTGTTTTTTTTTGAAACATTTGCCCCACGCTCTCGATAGAGGGGAGATATTGTTGTAACCTTGTTTTTTGATATGAAGTGGGCGGGTGCCCTATTTTGACATCATGGCTTACAGGCAAACGATAGTTTTTAAGTGGGTGTTCGTAATTATTCTCATATTTACTGTGTGGGAATAATATCGAACACTCGCTTTTCTGATGTGGCGAAAGATGTATTAAGTGGGGGGGCACCCCTTGCTATGTTAGACTTAAAAACTATCCTGAAGTGTGAAAAAGATGTCCGTTTTGTTTACACTCGTATATTCAATTCTCAAAAAAAATTTATGGTGTATTGAGTTTCTATGTTGTGCTGTCACATAATGGATTTTTGATTATATCTTTGTATTAAGAAAAGGTGCATGAGGCGTACTGCAACTTTGCTTGGGGCGCCGTCGAGTATCTTGGTCTGGCGGCTTGTTTGGCGCCAGACACGTCATGATGTACATTACACAGCTTATTACCAGAGGCTTATGGATAAACTTTTACTTATATTATCCTCATTGCTCATGTTAACTTCGTGTGCAGAGCAATACAACATAGCGGGCAATTCGAACATAGCTTGTCTTGATGGACGTATGCTTTATTTGCGTGTGTCGTCGTCGGCAGATGAGCCGGTTCACCGCAATGTGACACAGATTGTGTCTGTGTGCCTTGACTCGTGCAAAGTGGTACATGGGCGTTTTAACTTTGAGGGCGATGTCGATTCTGCCAGAATGGCCATGCTTTACACAGGCAACCAGTGTGTGATGCCTCTTGTGCTTGAGAATGGTAAATTGAGCATTCAGGTGGATAATGTTACCCAGCGTGTGACAGGTGGACCACTTAATGATAAGCTTTATGCCTTTTTCAAAAAGCGCAACCGTTTGGACAACGAGATGTGGGAGGTGCAACAAACCACAATGCGCTTGATGCGTGAAGGTTACTCGCCTGTGGAAATTCAGCGCCGTGTGGGCAAGAAAACAAAACAACTGGCCAAGCGCACTGAGGAACTCGAAACGCAGTTTGTAAAAGACAACTATAACAATGTACTTGGTCCGGGCTTTTTCAGATTATTATGCAGCCAGTTTCCAACTCCTGTCATGACTGAACAAATTCAGCGCATAGTGGAGGGTGCTCCAGTTCATTTTCTGTCAGACCCCTTTGTGAGGGCTTATTTGCAACAAGCACAGCTGCGTATGGCAGTTCAGAGTAATAATCCTTAAGGCGACGTGCGTAACTTGATTAGAAGCGAAGAGCGGCTTTGACAATCACGTAATGATGGTGATTGGCAAAGCCGCTCCCTTTTGTGCTTGCAGGTTGCTTTTGTGTCTTCGGTTTGCTGTGTGCTTTGGGGTGGTGATGACATATAAAACGAAAGAGAGCAAACAATGTAATTGCTTGCTCTCTGTTGAGGTACCCAGCAGATTCGAACTGCTGTACACGGTTTTGCAGACCGCTACCTAGCCACTCGGTCAGGGTACCAATGTTTGAATGTTGCGGTGTGTACGGGACTCGAACCCGTGACCCCATGCGTGACAGGCATGTATTCTAACCAGCTGAACTAACACACCATTCTTGATTGGTTGCTTTCGTTCTCGATTGCGAGTGCAAAGGTACAACATTTTTGTGAAGTACCAAACTTTCTCCGAGTTTTTTTCAAAAAAACTTCATGAATAGTGCCATATCGTGGTATTTTCCTTGTGAATATTGCCATTCGGGGAGAGTGGCCACCTGTTTGTACCCGTTGCCAATGAAGAGATTGAGTGACGCTTTGTTGTTGGGTGAGATGCTTGCGTAGAGGGTGTGTATGCGCAGGCGTTGTACGGCAAACATTTCGAGCAGTTGCAGTGCCTGGCTGCCCAGTCCTTTGCCCCGATGCGCTTTAAGCAGTGTGATACCCACTTCGGCACGTGCGTTGAGTGCCGAATAGTTTGTGAGGTCAATCATGCCAACGGGTTGCGTTGGTTCGTTGCTGCTGTTGGCGAGGTCGATAATTTGGCGTAGCTGACCGCATTCGTGTATACTTGCTGATGATGCGATGTAATTTTTCAGTGCAAAGCGTGAGTATGGCGCATCGGTGTTGGAGGTGTCCCACAGGCTTGGGTCATTCTCTATGGTGTAGAGCAGCTCAAGGTCTTCGGGCTCTAATGGGCGTAGGTACATGGCTTTTGCTTTTATGTGGTAAGTAGGTGTTCGAATTTGGTTGATATGGATTTGTGAATACCTGCTTGTTTAGTCCGTTTCGCCTTGTTTCGGCCAGCAGAATACGAAGCCTGTGAGTGAAATGAGCAGGCAGAAAAGTGCCGAGGTGCCACTCATTAGTCCATAATAGACAATGAGGTTGATGAATATGCAGCATGCTAAAATGCCGGTACGCAACATATTCCATTGTGGCAGTTTTGATGGTTGGTTGTGAAGTGCTGTGCGCACGTGTTTGGTGGCAAAGAGTTTGAGGCTCCCCCAGGTGCCGCCGAGTGTGAATAAGACGCAAAGCATGTTCAGCGCATATTCTGTTTCGGCATCAGCCTTGATGTATCCTTCGGTCAGGAAGTGGCATTCGTAGAGAATGGCTATGACAATGGTTGCGGCCCATACGCCTATGTATATGGCGCGCGCAAGGGTGAGGTCGGTCTTATTGTTGTTGGTTGTGTGTTCGTTTGTCATTTTAATATGTGGTGTAATGGTTAGGTAGGTCTACAAAATAAGTTTGCTTATTTAAGGGGCGTGCGTGCCAAGATGGAGCGTCCGAGAGTCACTTCGTCGGTGTATTCGAGGTCGTCGCCAATGCTTACGCCGCGCGCAAGTACAGAGAGTTTGACGTTACTGTCGGCCAAACGTCGCGAAATGTAAAAGTTGGTGGTATCGCCTTCCATGGTGGGGTTCAAGGCCAGTATGATTTCGTTAACATTGCCAGCTTTTACGCGTTCGAACAGTGATTCCAACTCCAAATCAGAGGGGCCTACGCCGTCCATTGGCGAAATGACTCCGCCCAACACGTGGTACAGTCCATGATATTGCCCAGTGTTTTCGATGCTCATAACACTGTGAATGTTCTCGACCACGCAAATGGTAGAACGGTCGCGCTGCGGATTGGCGCAAATGTCGCAAATTTCGGTGTCTGATATGTTGTGGCAAACTTTGCAGTGTTTTACGTCATCGCATAGTGTGGTGAGGCTGTTGCTGAATGCATGTACTGCTTCTTTGTCTTGTGCAAGCAGGTGCAAGGCAAATCTTAGGGCTGTTTTGCGTCCCACGCCAGGTAGCTTGGTAAGTTCCTGCACAGCGTGCTCCAATAGTTTTGAGGGGTATTGTTCGTTAATCATCGTGCAAAGATAGTGCAAGCTGAGCGAATAAAGTCAAACATGTTTGAAGTTTATTCCGA